>Ga0209489_104533_pt1 | contig 25459 bp, 12 predicted proteins | sample SiratrowhiteBW_FD_187527 | JGI IMG/M metagenome (GOLD analysis project Ga0209489, IMG submission 187527) | Root nodule microbial communities of legume samples collected from California, USA - Siratro white BW (SPAdes) (version 2) | ecosystem: Host-associated > Plants > Roots > Nodule | place...
TTTTTTTTTTTTTTTTGTTGTTTAGGTTTTCTGATTATCCCTGTCGGGATGATGTACATATGTTGTATTTATTTCTTCGTAGGTTAATTGATGGTCTGAGTTTTGCTCATGTTTTTCATGTGATAACTGCCATATTTTTGTATTTAGTATAATATTATAATATATTAATAATATAAGTATTATAAAAGTTCTTGTATTTAAACTTAAATAATAATAGAATTCTTCGAACCCAATTACTTATCTTTTCTATATCTCTTCGTAGATTGCTATGTAATGCTTCGTACTCTACCATAAGAATTAGCGTGAATTAGATATTTTATCGTAGCTTATGAAAAACTCAACAAATAACAATGTTTTAATAAAATATTTTTATGAAGAAAGACAAAATATTATATTGGAACCAAAACTAATCTTACTGAAATACATCATATGTTTAGTTTATATATTTAAAATCTTTAACCACTAGTAATTAATAATTATTTTTTGTAATTAATTGAAAATTGAGAGTATCAGAAGAAAATAAATAGAGGTTTCAAATTTGTTTTAGTTTTAAGATCAAGAAACCACTAACTCTTTCGATTTCCTGATTTGTAGACATCAAATTAATTGACTCAATAAGGAAATTAATTTTATATAATTTAGTTTAAAGAAATTTAACAATTTAATCAGACCTTAATTTTTCCAAAAAAATTCAAAAGTGAAGTTGTTTAGAAATCATGTTTTATCTTCTGATAACATCAATAGTAACTCAAATAATGAAAAGGGGAAAAGGCCAGAAAAATACTTTACCAAACTAGAGTTTCTCGGTTTGCTCTTCTTGTTACTTTTGACATATATTTCCTCTAGTTGTTAACAGGTTTAATATGCAAGTACCACTTTTTTTAATTTATATTTATGTTATTCTTATAATATAAAAATATTACCAGAAGCTTAATGTAATATACCAAACTTTAAAATTATTTAAATAAAAAATGATGAAAATAATTTCTATATGGGTGGTTTCTTATTACAAAATTTATCACAAATAATCTGTAATATAACTCTCATGTTGTAGAAAAATATCATTTCTAAATTGGAAATTTTGTTCTTCTCAATAACATTTATTTTCCAAAGCCCAAAAAATACACGAACCCGACTACCCTATGATCAATATTTTCAGAGAGCAACAGGATCAATATCGAGTGTTGATATATTCTAGATTTTTAAAAAAATTGAATTTATTAATTAATAACTATATATAGTAGAAATGAATAAAAATTTGAAATAATTTATATTTTTTTTACTCATCAAACTAAACCTAGTGTTAATGTTAGTGTTGAAATGAAATAATTGAAGAATTATTTTTTTTGAAATAAATAGCTAATAAAAAAATAAACATATGTTAAGAAGATAATTATTTTAAATCACGTTTTTATTTAACAAATAAAATATTATATTTTTTTCGCAATGTAGGTAATAGGTGTCATAATGCTCCACCGTCATAGATTCTGGAGATTGAACAAATATAAGTTGTGATTTTTTCTTGAGAAGCTTTAGAAAAAGGAAATTAGGGGTGCAAATGGTAAGAGATGAAACGCTTAACATTAAATGGGTTGGATCCAGCAAGTTTTGGGCCGAAAAGAAGTCCAAGAGAAACCCTAACTCATGCGACTATATAAACCTTCCATATCTTCCCCGTCCCCTTCTCAGCACAAACTCTGCATTGGAAACCCTAGCCCCAGGAGCAATGCAGATATTCGTGAAAACCCTCACGGGGAAGACTATCACCCTTGAGGTGGAGTCTTCCGACACCATCGACAATGTCAAGGCCAAGATCCAGGACAAGGAGGGAATCCCACCGGACCAGCAGCGTCTCATCTTCGCCGGAAAGCAGCTCGAGGACGGCCGCACCCTCGCCGACTACAACATCCAGAAGGAGTCCACCCTCCACCTTGTCCTTCGTCTCCGTGGTGGCGCCAAGAAGCGCAAGAAGAAGACCTACACCAAGCCTAAGAAGATCAAGCACAAGCACAAGAAGGTGAAGCTCGCCATCTTGCAGTTCTACAAGGTTGACGACTCCGGAAAGGTGCAGAGGCTTCGCAAGGAGTGCCCCAACGCTGAGTGCGGTGCCGGAACCTTCATGGCCAACCACTTCGATCGCCACTACTGCGGCAAGTGCGGCCTCACCTATGTCTACCAAAAGGCCGGTGCTTAATTTGTAATGGTTTTGCTATTTTATCATTATTTTTGGTTTTTAAAGTTTTGGTTTATGTTTTGTTCGTTTAGCGTTGCGACTGTTTTGGTTTAATTTAACTTTAATGAATACCCTATCGTTTTTGGATTATCCATTATGCGCATCCCTATATTGTTAATTCCGTAAAGTAGTTTGTGATTGAATTGCTATGGTAGTTTATTGTTCTATGGTACAGCGAAATTGTGGTGTGAGAAGTGGAAGTTTTAAGGTTTGTGATTGTGGAATAATCTATTTGTTGAATTGATGTTCTGTTCATGTGAATGTTTGTGACTTGTGGTTTATGTGTTGTTGGAGCTTTATTTTTGTTATTTTGATGTGCTGATTCTTTCTATTGTGTTGTATATTTGGGTTGCTTTTGGAAGTTGATATTACTTTATATTTCCCAAATGTGGTTTGATGGGTTTTGCTGATAGTCTGAACATAGTTTAAGCTTTCTGCCCAATTTTTACTGGTTTAGGTTGCTTTTCCATATTAAAATCGTTGCATGATTGAAACTAGTTTATTAAACAACCGGGTTACTTTGCGATTTTGTGTTTTCTTATAGTTTTGTTATTACTTTACTTAATTAAAGTTGTGTTTGTGAATCGTGGGGGTGTTTTTGTAGTGTTCCCATTCTGGTCTTTTCGTTGACTGGATTTTGTTTAGAATGGCGAAATCATGTATAGCTTGTTGGAACTTTGTTTGATACTTATTTTGTTCGCTTGATACCCAAAAAGTTGCTATAAGATGGAATTGTAAAAGATTGTATACTACTGTAGTGTGTAGTGAAGATGTGAATTTTTGTTTTAAACAAAATAGTATGTCCCAATTGGAGGAAGATAAAACGTTTTGAAGTCTGGTTATGGTTTGAACCTGATAAATATTACATTGCTATTTTTTTTAGATTAATTTTTGTTTAAAGTGCTTGAATTGATTCTTCATTTGGTATTAGTTGCTTATTATTTTGGGGGGGGGGGTTAGGATTGTTTTACGAATATTTAGTGCTTACTTGTATGGTTGTATCTCTGGTGTATGCGTTTTAGCGATCCCTTCTGATTGATGTTGCATTCTTTTGGTCTATCTCGTGCGAAAAACAAAATTCATGATTTTACTTATGGGTTCTTTGGGCGAAAACTAAACTTCATGATTTTACTGATGTGTTCTACTTTTGATGTTTGTTTGTGGGGTACTCAATAAAAATGAAGCACGACATGATTTTACTTGGCCAAATTTAGGTTTTGTTTACTCGTTTTAACAAGAGATGTTCATACGTAATAGTTTAAATGATCATTCAATTTATATAAATGTTATTCTTGTAATTAGAAATTGAAAACGCACTTTAAATGTTTTACAGAAAGGCCTAAAGTAGTTATTGGTTGCTTTTTATGTTACAAAACCATTTTGAATTGGTGTTTTGAAGTCGTGGAAACCTTATTTATTTTATCTTTAAAATAATTTTACCTAATGACGTTTTATGCTAAGTTATTGTGTATAATCGGATAATTGATTTAAATTACGCATCAATTTAGGAAATTTTATAAGTTTCTGTGAGAAGTATCGAGTAATATAAATCCTAAATTATCCGATTATAAACAGTTTTTGTGTATAATCCGATAATGATATAAATTTCTTTGAGAAGTATCAAGTAATTTTATAATTTTTTAGGGGTAATTTCTGACAGTTAATGTTTTTATTGGGCTTGGCCATACCTATGTAAACATCGTACTTAATCTCTAACATAATGCATCTTACGTTGTTTGAAGTTTTCGAAATTATGATAGTTTTTATACCTCAATGTTATAAATTAGTTTTAAGTTTATTAAGTTTGCACTATATTTCGAAGTTCCTATTTTTTTGAAAAAAGTTTCATATTCTAAAGTAATCACATCACAACATCTAATATTTGATAGAAAATGAAAATGAAAGTTAATAGAGAAAATAATGAAGTTAAAATTGTGAGACTTAATTGACTCAAATTTTAGTTATTCCATTAGTTTTTGGGATTTATATGCATATTTCTTAGTTAGAATATGGCCTTGAATGTAACATCAAATTAACTGAAGCAATATATTTGGAAAACGAAAGCCAACATTTTAATACAAAAACAAAAAATGTAAATTTTCAGTTTTATCGTTAAGAACACATCCTAAAATAGAGATGTTGAGAAAACCCGGTTTATTATATCATTCACAATCTATCAAATTTCAACTAATGCTCACAATCACATTGTAACGTCAAAGCCACAATCAATCAAAATTTAACTAATGCTCACAATCACAATGTAAACATCAAAGCCACGCTGTCTATCTTTGCACAATCAATGACTGACTGCTAGCACAATAGTAGTCTATAGAATAAGGAAGTGAAGGGAATAATGAAATTTAAACTCTGAATGACCAAATTCATCATAAAATATAGCAAAATATAGGGCGTGTTTGGACAAGGATGAATTTGAGGGAGAAAGAAAAAATTAATCTGAGGTGAGAGTAAAAATTGAATTGAAGTTATTTTCATTAACATTATGTTTGCTTCCACTTATTTCCTGTGATCGATGAGAAACTTTGGAGAAAAGTACAAGTTTAAATAAGATAAAATGCGTGAAAGTGAAAGTATATATTTGTACATCTTGTGAAGGAAGAAGGAGAAAGACATGCTAACATAGGTGAAATGGCAAATGTGTCCTCCATCTTTTTATTATGTATGAACATTCAGTCACATTGAAACTTTAAAGATTATTGAATCATGCATAACAATTGTTAAACAAATTCAAATCTAAAATAAATCAAAATCCTATAAAATTTCTAAATTGTTGAATACCCTAAAAATATTTAAATCCTTAATAAATAAAAATACTAAATTATTCAAAATTCTAAATAAATATCAATCATAAACAAATAAAAATCCTAAATAAATAAAACTTATGAAATTTTCAAAATCCTAAATAAATACAGATTTTAAATAAAAATAAATTCTAAGAACCTAAATAAATATAATTCCTAAATTATTCAAAATCTTGAATTATTCAAAATCATATATAAATCAAAATTCTAAATAAATACAAATCACATTTAGAAAATTATATTTAACTTTATGATTGTATTTTTCCTAATATTTCAAATAAACAAATTCTTTTATGTATAAATAAATTAAAGTTTATGTGAAAAATTTTTACAAATTTTGACACATATATTTCATTTTCTTATTTTATATTTACCAACTATCTCATTCAAAATTTTGCCAAATATTATAATATAATATTTCATGAAGGATCATGCTCAACTTGCAAATAAAACAAAGTGGTTAAAACTTACTTGTTGAAGATGTTAAGAATGAACTAACCCAAGTACGAGACCGAGAACATCATCACACCAATGAACGCATCTCTTCATCAATTACACAAGCATGAGATAATTATGCACTAAAAAAGAAGGACAAAAATAAAGGGAAAAAAAAAGGAAAAAACAAAAAATTTGCATGCCTGGTTGTACATAAAAATATACACAGAAAAATCATTCACACAATAAACATTAACTACGCATTCCACATCGACTAAAGATAAGACTTTTCAATAGTTTATAAGTGGGTGTAAACCTCACTTTACAAGCTGGCTGATTTTGTAAAGTTGAGTTAGACTTAAAATCCACTTCTTAATATGGTATGAGTCTATCCTAGCAAGATTGTTGGACCTATCAGGTCGTTATCAGACCATCCTTAAATAAATAGTTTCACGCACGAGTTGAGTAGTCTCGACATGAGGAGTGTGTTCACACACTTTGGGTGCAAATCCCACATCTACTCACAAACTCCCTTAAACTCTTTTTTTATTTCTCATAATCTTTCCCTTAATCCAAACAACCCCACCTTGCATTCAGTTTCACCTCATATCCATCATTTTTCACTCTCTCAAATTCATCTGCAAATCCAAACACACCCTAACGCTCTGTTTGGATCCAAGTGAGTACTATTGACATGAATGGAAAAGAAGGGAGTTTTTTTTTTCTTATTTTGGTGTACTTTTCAATTTTAATTCCCAAAAATGGGTAGAAAAAAAATTATTTACTAAAATGGACAAAATCTACCAGCTAGATAGGCATAATTTCAAACTGGTCAAAATAAAAGTGACATGTTGGCAATATCAATTAATAACATTAATTAAAATTGTTTTTCTCTCTTCAATTATTTTTTTAACTATTTGATACTATGATCCTAAGTTTAACAATCAACAAAATAAATAATAATAATTAACAAAACTATAACATGAATATTAAGATATACAAATTTATTTTAAATTAAAATAAAATAACATAATGATAATAATAATAATAAGAATAATTTTAATTAAATTCATATGAATTTAATTTAAATAATAAGAATAAGAATAATTTCATACAAATTTAAATAATTATTATTATTATTAAATTCGTATGAATTATTTTTATTATTATTATCATTATGTTATTTTTGTTTTAATTTAAAATAAATTTGTATGTCTTAATGTTTTTATTACAGTTTTGTTAATTATTATTATTAATTTTTTTGTTAATTGTTAAAATAACAAACATAGTGCTAAATAATTAAAAAATTATTTGTTAATTATTATTATATAATGATTATTATTTTTTTATTAATTGTTAAACCTAACAATCATAATATTAAATAATTAAAAAATGAGTGTAGAGAGATAAATGATTTTAATTAATGTCATTAACTGAAATTGTCATCATGTCACTTTTATTTTGACTAGTTTAAAATTTTGACCAGTTAAAAATTATATTGATAAAATTTGTCTATTTTAATAAATAATTTTTTTCTACTTTAAAAATTAAAATTAAAAACTACACCAAAATGGAAAAGGACGTGAGAGCGCTAATTTGCGGGAGAGGGAGGTTCGCGATGCCCCGGGGTTGCCTGAAGAAATAAGAGAAAATGTAATTGGCAAATGTTAGAAGACGAATCTGTCCCTACTTTTGGTCACTGTGCACATGCATGCTTAACTACGTGATATGCACAAAGAGGAGATGAAGAAGTTGAAGAACAAAACGTAGCAGTGCTAATAATCAATAATCTCTTTTCTCATAATTGATTATGTATAAATATTTGACACTGATGATAATGGATTATCTCATTCTTGTAATCGATGGCGTGAACAACTTGACGACATGACTTTTGACAAGTTTAGGGTGATGATAATGGAGTCGCACATTGGACTAAAACACTATTGAATAAATTTATATAATAAAAACATTTGATAATGTTATTAATTTAAATAATAATAGTTAATAACAATAATAATAAAATATAATTATAAAATAATAAAAATAAAAACAATTGTTTGTAATAATAAAATAATAAACTTTTATAATAATAATAAATGATAGTATTAACTATAATAAGAAAAATAAATATAAAAATAAAAATATTAATAAAACTAAAATTAAATATTTAATTATCTATAGTTATAGAGATAATATAATTATTATGAATATATCATTTTAAAATAATAGTAAAATCTTAAATAATAATTGTAAAATATAAAATATTAGAGAAATAAAATTATAGAATAATAATAGTAATAATAACAAAATAAATTCATAAAATAATAATAATAATGGTAATAAAAATAATAATATAAAGAGTAATAATTTTATTTTAACTTTAATTTTATTTTATAAATTTTTTATATTTTTAGATGTATTACAATGTTAGGTAATTTGTAGTTATTTTTCAGTTTTGAGAACAATGCTTTAACAAAATGTGGGTATTCATTTTATGTTTAATATTTCTTGCGTGATGAATTTTTATATCGATATTTGTTTATTTTAAAATTTTACAAAATTTATAGGTTTGGTTAAATCTTTTACAATAATTTTATTTAAATTTATTTAATTATGTCAAAACTATTTTTAACAATTTTTCATGTAGTTACAATATTATATTATTTGTATATTTCTACTGAGTTTATGGACAATAACAAATTAAAGAAGCACCATACATAACAAAGCAGTGTGATATAAAGATATCAACTGACAGTAATTAATGAAAAATTGAAACTCAGTCAACAATGGAAGGAAATCTCTAAGCATGGTTTCAGGAATCTTTGCTGCATGACCGAAAACACATGCATTACTTGAGAAATCTTTGGTGAATGACTGAAAAAAAAAAAAAAAAAAAAGAACATTTTAACCCATTAACTATGACTCACATGATTTCTCTCTCTCTCTTTTTTTTTTATATATATATATATATACTAGCAAGAGATTACCCCATCTCCTTTTCCACAAATCTTCACTCATTTTTTTTTTTTCACATCACCAAATACAAACTACCTTCCTTTCACCTTGAAATAAATACAAAGTTAATGTTAGATTGGAATACAAACTACCTTCCTTTCACCATAGAATAAATAGAAAGTTAATGTTAGATTGAAAGTTTAATTGTATTTCTAAAACAAAAGAGGTGTAAGATGACATACTTTTTAAAAAAAATAATTTCGCGATGTAATTCTTTTAAAAGACAGACCTATTGAACAAAACGAAATTGGTACTTTGTGGATTTTACTTCACTAAATTAAGAGAATTGCAATTTTGAAAATATAATACTCTTAATCATTGATTTAAAAAGTAATAGTTGGATCTACAACTAACTTCAATTTTTTTTATACACATGTACACTAGTTTCTTTTATCGGGTTTTCAATAAAGTTTTGTAATCAATATTTACGAACGCACTCTATTTTTAAAATGTATTTCTCACAATCCTAATTTTAGAAGATGAAAATGAGAGTCTTTCTCTAATGTTTTTGAACATCTGTATTTGATAATTATTTTTAGTTAATTTATAATTTATTTTTACTTGGTTTAACTAAAATAGGAGTAATTAGTACACAAGTTTCTCTAACTATTCTAAAGCATTATTTTTTGTTGAAAGCATTATTATGTCTTTGATGGTACATTATGTAACTTTAGTCTTTATAGTTTATAACATCTATCGCGTACGTGTTCTCGTTACTATTTAAATTTAGTATTTAAATAATGTATCTACATATTTGTCCTCAGTATGAAAAAATTAATCAACTCGTGTTTTTATAATTTTTCATTTTCATTTAATTTTTTTCAAATTAAAACATTAATATATATTTCAAGTAAAAAATAAAATATAATTTTTCAATTTGTAGGGTAAGTTGTAAGCAACTGTATGTATAAAAAATAAAAATTTTATTTCTGAAAAAAATTCATGCTATATAGTCTTGTTACAATGCAGAAAACAACTTAAAATGCGAAATGTTAAAATATTTACGAAAACAACTCCATTAAAGATATTGTAACTTACTATTACTCTCTTTTATTTTGTGCTTATTACAAAATTCAATATTGTACTTGTACTATTTACTCTAATAAAATGTTATAGTTTATAATCACATTATTTGCTTTAATTATTACACTATTCATATATTCGATTTAATTCTTTGTTCTCAAAAGTATTTTTATCTTTGAATTTTTTTTAAGAGTTTCAAATTAAAATTATAAATAACTACAATTAATTAAAAAAACTTAAACTATATATATGGCCTCTTAAAAAATAGTGGCTAAGTTTTGGCCTAATCCACCAAAAACAGGATTCAAAAGCCTGCAACGTTTCTGGCTTTGTCTTCACTCTCTAAAATAACTACATCATAATTTTTTGGGGGAAGGGAATAATTGTGAGAATCTTTTTCCATGAATAAGTTAGTATTAGTTTACACTTACAGCATTTCCTATGTATGATCTGATCCATCTAAAGCACACCCAAACATAAAGGCAAAGTAATGAACATAAACTAGAAAAAAAAAAATATAAGGGAACGTTAATTCATTCTTGTAAATAAAGAAACATTGATCTAAATAAATGTTATCTTTGTGAATCAAAAGGGTAGGTGGAAGCTTTGATCCAACTTCAATTGACAACAGTGACACCTCATATAAGGGTTAATGATCTGATATTTGACTCACCCGTTTTAGTTCAAATTTCAAGGCTTCAAATACACTTAGTCCCTTTCTTGATGTTGAACTACTACATCTCACAATTATGAGATACCCTTTTCGGTTTCTGATCATGTGTGTGCTGAAAAGCTCAATTTACTCTCTTGCTTTGTGGTAATTTTTGCCATGAAAATGGTGCATAGCTTTATGCTTAAGTAGTCTTCTCAGGTTCATTTAGAAAGCAAAAGTTTCCGTGTGTCAAGGGCTCCAAGGCTTTCCTTATGTGCATGCAAATGCAATGACAGCTTTAAGTGGACTTGTTTATTTGGTTTACATATTAAAAACTGATCATTTTTCTCATTCAAAGTGCCAGCAGAAGTTGCCATCTTCAGATAGATGATGTCATGGACAAAGAAGCTTCTTGTTCTTGTTATAGTTTGTGTATACAATGAAAAAATGAGAATCACTGGCTTATGCTATTGCTTTTGCTTGTGAAATACATTACAAGTAAAAGGACCACTCTTGGTAGCAAAATAATATTGGTGGTCCTTTTAGAAAATCAGAACCCCAAACTTTTCATGAGATTTATATAATTAAATTATTTTATTCTTTGGATTCTTTCTGTTTACATGAAAGAGGTTTGCCAAACAGAACCATCTTTCAGGGTTGAGACAATCTTCAAAGCAGAAAAGGGCAAAATATAAACTATAGAGAGAGCCTAAAAAATGAGAGTATAATTGCAAGGAGACAAAAACATCTTCACAGGTTATAAAATGACTTAAAATAATGCAGATATTGGAGAAGTATATCTTCATTCTTCGGTACTTGATTCCTACCTACCAAACACCTTCCGTTCATTTTGTATGTAGGACATGGCTATTGATCACAACATGTAAAAGATTTTTAAACAATGAGTTGTTTGTGGAAAGAAATAGTCATTATCACCCCATATTCTAAGTCTAGGCCTATAGGAATAGGATTACCAAAGTTAGTTGTCTGCAATAACATTGTAAGGGCAATTTTCATATTGAAAATTTAAAACTCTCACACGTTATTGCATTGACGTTCATGAAACAAAATCTAATCCACTTTGAGACACGTTGAATCAACTCTTTGTCAATATCTTGATAACTAGTTTTCCAACTTGCACTTCCAAAGCACATTTTGATATTTTTGAGGACTGTAGTGTATATCTGTAGAGGTTATTAGAAATAGTTGGTGGAGATTTCTACCACAACATCATCTTTTATGACAGTTGCAACCACATCATCCACATTGGTCTGTAATTTATTACCACATGAAAAAAATAATGAACTTGCAACTAGTTTTTCATTATGTTGAATGACTATTGACTCTTGGTTCTGGGAAACTAAGACCAACTAATGTGCAGTCACATGCAAGGGAGTTAAAGAAAGGGCAGAAAAAGTTTGAATGAAATGAATATGTGGTTAATGCAGAATCTTGGCTCAAAGTGAAACAAAAATAGATGGGAAAGACACATGTCAAGAGAGCACAGAAAGAGGGGAGGATCCTTTTTCATTGGTCTATTTCTTTTGCTGTCATTCAGGAAAGACAAATCCTAAGATGACTCATTACCTTCTCTACGTGTCTTTGTGGAAACTTCCTCTCCCTTCCACAAGGGAAGTTTTTTCTGCACTTTCATTTTCATCTAGGACAGAGAGAGGGCTTGGAGTGGTAGGAGTGTCAATAAAAGAGAAAACAACACATGAAACAAACAAGTTACATTGGTCATTCTGCAAAGTTCCATAGAACTTTGGGCCACTGCAACCCTATGGAGAAGTTTGTCAGTGATAAATAATGTTCATACAAATAGGAAAAATTATCACAAACCCTCTTCTGAAGGGTGTGGCTGTAATTTGACACCCTACACAGGACTTGAAAATACTAAACTCTCCACATCCTTAACGTCAATGTTGGAGTGCTTTCCGGCAATGAAAACCACCTTAAGTACCCCATTCCACATATCATTAAAGTAAGATGATGATTGATTATGAGTGTCCTTCTTCAACTATAAATGCTTCCTTGTGCCAGAAGAGCTACACCTTCATCTCTCTACCTCTTCTTTCTCTTCCTCTCTGATACACTCACATATTCAGACAGATAAACTCCAATGTCAACACTGAACCATCTTTTTGATCTTCCTGAACAGATATGTTACGTACAATGTGGATTCTGCACCACTATATTAATGGTAATGGACTCTTTGGTCACTTCAACTGCACTTCTAGAGTTCATGTGGCTATATTTTTTCTAACTGTACTTGTTGAGTTCATGTGGTTTTATGACACTTTCCGTATTTCACTTTTTTTTTCTTTTTTGTTTTCAATTCAACTGAGATGCAGGTAAGTGTCCCATGCAGCAGTTTGTCAATGGTGGTGACAGTAAGATGTGGGCACTGCACAAGCCTCCTTTCTGTTAACATGATGAAAACTTCTTTTGTCCCTTTCCACCTTTTAGCATCTCTTAGTCATCTTGAGGTGATAGGTTACCTTTCCAATTCCATGTTTGTTTCCTTTGTGTTGTTGTATTGAATCCAATGACCCACATACTCATCTTTAACTATTTGCATCATTTATTGGATTTTTAACTGAAAAAGCATGTGACTTTCTCTACTCTTCTCCAGCCAAAAGAAAGTAGTCCAGAACAAGATGCTAACAAGACCTTGAACAGCCACAGTGCATCTCTGATGACTTATTCTGATTGTGAGGAAGAGGATGTCATTCCAATGAGTAATATTGTGAATAAACGTACGTAACATTCATAGTTACTTCAATAATAAGATGAGTTATTGAGTTTAAAGCAAGGTTTGTGCACTCATACTTCTTTATAAATTGTTTTTTTTTTTTTATCCATGGATTGATGCAGCTCCTGAGAAGAGACAGCGAACGCCATCAGCTTATAACTGCTTCATCAAGTAATGATTCAATAAACAAAATTGTATACCACTATACTTCAAACTTTGGATTCTAATGAGAGTACTAGTTTCATGCAGAGAAGAGATTAAAAGGCTAAAGGCTGAGAACCCTGACATGGCTCACAAAGAAGCTTTTAGTACAGCTGCAAAAAATGTAAGGTCTAGTTTCTTAAGCTGCTTTTTAGTTCAACTCCTTTGCAAATTTGGTAGTCTTATAAAGTTGGTGAACCATGGATATTGGTTAAAGAAGGGTGCTTTTCTTAAGCTTTATCTTGAAAATATTTGTCATTTTCAGTGGGCCAATTTTCCCCCAACTCAGTGCAAGGGAGATGATCAAGAGAGCTGTAGCCAGACAGATCAACTTGTGGATCTTGACAACCAAGTGGACCCTCCTGATGTTGAGGTAAAAGCATAATCATTTTGAAAAACTCAGCAATTTCTTCATTTAAAACAAATGGTTCTCTCATAATTGAAACAAATTACTTTAGCTTATTCAAATTAGTTATTAGGTGGAGATTCTTTGGTAGGACACTGCATCTATCTTTAGTATTGCATGTCCCTTTCCTTCATATCACAGGAACAGTAGAAGCAGGCTCCATTCATTCAATAGCAAAGACTTATCCTCATGATGGTCGCCAATTTGTGTGACATTGAAACATTGAACCGTTTATTAGAAATTTTTGTACATTCACAATAAATTATGATCAGTATAAGATGTTGATTAACATGGTGTTCTCAGAAAATGTATATGCATTAAAACTTTACCACGAGACAAGAAGAAACTTGACAAAGAGAAACTAAAGTGGCAATAACACTGAAGTAAATAAGACAACATCGTAACTTTAACACAAAATTACAATGAAGTTATTCTTGTAATGTAATGACACTGTCCTTGATATGTGTTAACTTTTGTACATGCAACTTAAAGCCTACTTAGTAGTTCACCATTCTGTGAAACTTTCAGGTCAATGAAGAAGATGGTCAAGGTTTTCGAGGAAGAAAGGTCCAAAGGAACTCCATCTTTGCAAGGACACCATTTGAGTGAAGAAAGTTGAGTTCTTATGACATGACAAGAGAGTTATTTTGTGTCTTAACATTAAGGCTGCCTCTCAAATCATTTTCCAAATGAAGAAAAGATGCTCTTTCTTGGTAATGAAAATGAATTAAGTAGGGTTAAGAGCTCACAATTTGAGACTTTGAAGTGCTTAAATTGATAGTTTTATCTGACACCATACTGCTTCCATTAATTAGTCTTCTTGACCACAAATGGGTTCTTGTTTTTTGGCTTATCGTAAATGTTTATTTGTTTAAGTGTTGTTTGAAATTAATTCTCAGACTCTTATTAAGGCTCTTAACAGATAATGGCTACAGATTTTTTGTGATAGATAAATATGCATCACATTTATTTGTCGTGTTACTATAGATCAGATTTTCTTAGGTTCTGATTTTCACGTAATACACATACCAGTATTACACAAATAGGATAATTTGTTTAATCTACAAAAAGAGTAATTTTAAAAATGTTTATGCAAATAGGTGAACTATTTTTGATTCCTAATATAAGAAAGCACACTTTTTTAAAAAAATATTAAAAAGACCTTATTTAAATACATAGCTGTTTATAATTTTTTTAATTAAGGTAGTTTAAACATTTTATTATTTATGTATATAAGTTTTAAGGACGCTCTCCTTCTTAACTTAATTACATTTACCTAATATAACATTTATCATTTATTTTTTATTTTCAAATACAACTTCTTTTTTTTTATATAAAATTCTTGTTCAAATCAAATTATGCAAAAAATAAATTATGAACTTGACAATTAACATAAAAATAAAAATTACAAATTGTATTTCAAAACTTTTTCCATTTTAAAATAGTGTTAAGCACGACTAATTTTTTTTTTCCAATATTTACCAGTTTTAAGAAGTATTTTTAGAAAATTCACATTGTTCAGTTGTGAAGGCCCCCTTACATCAAATGGCAATTAAATCCTTGAAAAAATCATTATTCTGACTACGGCAAACAATAATAAAAATTCACACGTTATACCTGTTAAGAATTTCTAAATTTAATTAGATTCAAATATATTTTTGGTTTCTAACAACTTATAAAAATATACTACACAATTTCTTTTAAGAAGTAAGAATATTCAATAATATATCAGAAAGCAAAATCATATTTATGCCATTTAATTATTGATAAAAAAATTAGTTATAACACACAAATTGATAAGAATAAGGAAAATATGAAACCTTATGGTCTACATGGTAAATCCCTCTATACCAAGTATAAGATTTTATTTCATTTTTGTTTTAACAATAGATTTTAATTTAAAATCTTAAATAAATTTTTGTAAACCCCACAATAATTTTTTTTATAATAAAAAAATCTAAAATATCATCTCTTTTATTATTTTGAAGATTTTAAAAGCTTTTTTAAAAAACTCATCCTCCAAAAATCTTATCTCTTCCTCTGGTACAAAATCTTATAAATTATAGATTTTATACTTAAAAATCTACCCGTAAAAATGCTCTTACAAATTAGAAACAATCAATTTAAAGATAATTGGTGTTAGTCCTTCAGCTGTTAAGACTGTTAACACCTGGGGAGCAATTTTCAAGGTTAGTTTTTACATAAAATCATCCCCAAATTAATACTATACTCATTATATATATGCATAGCAATATTCATAAACATAAATTTAGGACATGCATTGGAATCAATTTGGACATTTTTCAATAATCAGTCTTCTAATGTTTGGTCAGTCATATTGTATGAGCTTTTAACATCAAAATAAAGTTTTGCCTTACACTGACTAAAAGCAAGTACTTAACATAAGCAGTGCCCTGTCATAGAACAGATAACCATGAAACAGAACACAACGATGACCAGGTCGTAGCAAAACAAATCAAAAAGGAAAAAAAAAATATACATGGCCAGATAGAATTGAATACAACTGAAAGATCTTGGTAATCCGTTATTCCTCGAGTCTTCTTAACTGGGATCAGACTTGTCCAGAGCTACAAACAAATTTAAGATCAGTACAAACTGAATCATATAAGAAAATTATAACATCAAAAAGATTAATCGAGGGAAACAGGAATTACAGTTGTAATTCAGTAACTTCTCAATGAGATCAACATGGGTCATAAGCATGCGCCTACAACAATATCGAACCAGTCCCAAAGCATCCAGTGCATCTCTGCAATACATCACTAGGTCAATATTGAAACATCAAAACTAATCTTTCCGTGGAGGGAGACACTAAAATTCCAATAAGGAATCAAGTATTCCATACAATAGAACTCTATATACCTCAAAGCATGTAGCTGGGGAAGAGAAATATTGTAAAATACACTAATACTTTTTGATAAGTTATGCCAAATGCAAATACATTCTTAATGCATGACCTTTTCTTATCTTCAAAATAGTGCAATGAGAGCTGAGTCTACATCTATGCTTATCACTTAAATTTCTTAACAGTTTCTTTTGTTTTTGAGATGTGTATCACATACGATATTATTTTTTGTGTCTATCTCTCTCCATCATTGTGACATCTAATAAATGAAGTACAGGAGAGAGATAGATACACTAAAAAAGTGTTGTACATACAAATAAAATATCTCTAAATGTTTTTGGGGGAAGGGGTTCCAGTGGATGGAACATGAGCTATCAGTTCATTAAGAAGTCTCAACAAGTTTATTTGCAGCTAAGCCAGACATGTTACGTGTATATAAATGCATGTTGAACTGAAAAAAAGATAGAAAAGGAAATGAAATGAGCACGAATCCTGCCCTCTAGATACCCAACAATTAAAGATAAGGCAACAGAATAACAACCTACAAATACAGCACATGTATGACAGAAACACAGATTTATTTACACCTCCAAGCCTACAATCTAGTTACACAAACACAAGTTAAAACTACATTTTTTTTTTACCGAGCACCAAGCTCATCACAATATTTATTACACAAAAGTGCAAATTTAAGGTACAACACCAACAATGCAGATTACTCATGTTCATACTTCTCACCTACAACCTCGACCCAGAGACTAATCATGCTTCTATATAAGAAATCTTACCCAAACCATACCAGCCACAATGTAATTCAAAACACAAGATAGTAACACACATATGACCAAACACAGATTCTGAGAAACTAACACCTTGAACAACAACTTCACAAGGTCTTAGCACACCTCTATCCCTCCAAAAGAAACCAGATACATAACAAATTCCAATACGTATAATCCTTATAAATAAAAGGGTATTCAAATACTAAAAACAAGTAAAAAAAATTGTTCTGTCTCTGCAACCAGATAATCAGATAAAAAACATAAAAAATTGATAAATAGAGAGAGGAATTAGGGCACCGACCCTTCACTGTAATCTGCCTGCAGAAGGTCCAAATAGGTATCCCATTTGTTTCCAATGACCTAAATAGGAGAATACGATACAACTTGAGCATTAATTAACAAAAACCCTAAACCCTAAAGTCGTAAAAAAGGTCAAAACATTTTGATTATTAAAAAACCGAGCCTTTGGGGTGAGAAGAGACCTTTCCGCAGGTGAAACAACGAACGGGGATAATCATCTTCCTTCCTCTGTGCGTGCTCTTCTCTATTACGTGCTCAAACCAAAACCATGCTTAAACCCTTATATGTCATGATCATATTGCATTTTAAGGTATGCTAGAAATAATAATAATAATAATAATAATAAAGAAAAAAATCTTTTAGGCGGAAATTTCACTTTAAATAAAATTCAATTTATTTTCGATGGAATTTTTCTATCTTTCAATATAGTAAAAGTAATAGTATTTCCCTACATATATTGTCAAATTGTATATATCTTAACAAAATTAAAAGGATTTTATAAGATACAATTAGGTACTTATTTAACTACAACTCATTACATTTGAGTTTATACTTATTTTTGTAAACTTTCATGTTTCATTTTTCACAATAACTTACCTTAAAAAGAAATTACATAGAAGTTATAATTTTTGTTTTAAGAAAAACATACAAGTTATAAGTTATTTTTACCAGACATGTCTAATTGAATGCTTATATAATAATAAGAATAATTTAAATAAAATAAATAACAAAGAAAAAAGAAGTTTAACAATTTGCTGGGTTATGATTGGTATCTAAACATAACGTTTTGCAGTCACTTACTTTGTTCAAACTGTGCTTTTAGATGTTACCACTAATAGATGCCCTTTTAGATAGATTTTTAAACATATTCAATTGGTCTAAAAGAAATAAATACATTTTAAAAGTCATTTTTATCATAGATTTTTGAACAATTTTTATTTTAGATTTTATTCTTATCAAAAATAAAATAAAGAAAGTCGTAAATCATGCAATTCCTCTTTTAAACACAATGGTAAAAGAAATCTGAGAGATCAAGTAAACAAAGGAGTAAGCAACACAAATATCCTCCTTTTGAATTAGTGCGTTGGAATTCTCAAGCACAATTTTAGAGACATCCTCTGCCATCTTCCAAGTTGTAAATTTCAAAATGAAAATACAAGAGAATTTGTAGCTATAGAAATGCAATGCAATGGTAAAAAGCAGAACAGAGAAGACTTCACAGATGGAAATTTGTTGCCATGCAAGTCTCTCTCTGTTGAAAAAAAAAATTGTTTCATGTGAAAAACAATCATAGTTTCACTCAAAAAATATATAATTTGTAAATATCACTTTAGCATTGAAAGAAAAAAAAAACTAAAATTTAAAAATAGAATGTTATTATATTTATAAAAAGAATTAACATTACAGTTAAATTAAATGTATTGTTCCTTAAATATTCAAAAATAATAATTAGTTAAATGATGTTTAATTTATTTTACTAAAAGTGTAATAATATTAAAGATAATAAATCTTATAAATATTTATAATAAACCATTACGTGAACTATTTTAGGAATATTATAGTAACACCTAAACAAAGCCTTAGATGTAATATTTTATCAAGGAGTACTTTTCAGCTTGTAATTATTTTTTTAACCAATGTTTTCTTCTTTACCTCTGATGGGAAAATGTAAATATATGAATTTGAAAACTCTATGAATGTTAATGGTGGCTTGAGTTGGTTACAATGGTGGTTCATAACCTTTTCAAAATCTGTTATTCAAAAGTATAAAATTTCGATAGTGTTTGGCTGGACTGATTTGAAGGGATTTACTGTTCAAGAAAATAGATTTGAGTGGATGAATGTTGTTTGGTTGACCTGATTTGGAAGGATGGATAAGGACAGATTTCCAGTATTGGATTTAAAGGGATTTAAAGAGATGAAATTAGAAATTACAAAATAGCTATTGTAAATGAAGTGGAAATAACCAAAATAATTAGAAAAAATGTAAAGAAGGTGTAAATTATAAACAAGAAACAATTATTAGCATTAATGTATATTTATTGTAACAATAATTATATGTAAAATAAAATGATTTATACCTAATTCATCAAATAATTGATTCCAATAATTATATATTTTTTTTCATTCATAATACTTTCCTTTCCTTTCTTCCAAGACAGCTATAATATAATTAATCTCCCTTCAATCTACCCCTACTCAATATAATCTATCTATTCATAATTATATTATTGATGTAAAATAATTAAATCAATAAAAATTATTTATTTTATAAAAGAAATAATAAAAGTATATTATACATGTTATATTGTTTTCTATTTATTCTTCTTTTTTATTTTTTATCGATGAAAATATGTTTACTTAATGTTTAATTGAAGTAAATCAGAAAAAAAAATATTTGTCTTCTTATTTGATTCAACATTTATGATGAAACTGAGGGAAGAAGATATTATTTAAAATATTTTTTATTCAAAACAGTTTTATTTTCTTTTAAATTTATTTTCTTTTAAATATAAAATTATTAAAATACAAAAGTAAGGATGTTCACGGCTTGGATTAGATAAAATCATTATCAACCTATTAAAAAATATCTAATTAGTTGATTCAGTTTTTATAATTTTTATATTAAAATCAATTTAATCCAATTCATTTTAATTTTTTACCATCTTATTTCACAAGGGTTAATTAGTATTTTCAGAAATATATTAATTAAAAAAATAAAAACAAATCTATAACATCTATCAAACAATCCCAAACTATCATAACCAATCCCCTCAAATCCCATCAAATCTTACCATCCATCCATTAATCCAAACAACCATCTCATCCATATATAATCCACTCAAATTCATCTTCTCAAATTCACTTCCCCCCACCAAACCTAGCCTAAGTGACAATTTAGATTGTATAAACCATAGTTATACAAGTGATTATTCAAGACTGGATGATTCAAGAAACATAGGCGATAATTTTGGGTAGTTTTTAAAGCAGAGTTTTTTAAAGTTTTAAATAGTTTCTTAAAGATTTGAATGTTTTGTTTTTAAGTTTGTACGACTGTTCTTACTCCTCCAATTGGAAATAGAAACTTTTATCGTATTTTGAAAAAGATTCGCTGACTCATACAAGGTAGAAGATAAATCTTTCTTTAAGAAAATACCATGAAAAAATTATAATAGAACATGGAATAGTGTACAATATATGCATATCAAATAACTAAAGGAGGTTACCAAAATACAACATATATTCCATGTGAAATTGTATTCTATCTTACTCAATTTCATAACCACATTTTAGATAGACAAATTGAAGAATGTATTCCGGGTTGAATAATAAGAATAAATATAAAAAAGAACATATTTTTTGGCTTACAAATAGGAACAATCCAAAATAGCTTTTCAAATTACTTGTGATAGGTTTTCTGGAAATATCCAGAACCTTCAAGCTTTTTTCCATCCTTATCCGGATAGACATCTTTGAAAAACATTTTCGATTGTCTATTCCAAAACTCGTTTGGATTTGCTGTTTCAAAAGGTTTGTAAACTTGAAAATACAAAAGATCACAGGTATAAGATTATCCAAACATTCGTCAAGTCTCGTGCCAGTGACTTCGATGGTGGTTCAAAGGCAAAAGTATGGAAGTGTATGATGAGAGGCTTTTGTGGGATGCAAACGATAGGGGTTTTGTTTTTTTTTAAAAGTAATTTCTCTCATCAATTGGAAAGGCAGGTAGAAAACATTAGATACAAGAAACAAGGACTTTTACAACTCTAATTTCACAACTCCAGAAAAGATTGAGAACGATCATTTTGCAAGCATTAATTACGCAGATAAATGTGGCCTTAACCCCATACATATACATATATATTCTTAAACTCCATAAAGTTCAGGTTAATGATTCATCAAAGAATGCAGAATGGACATCCACTAAATAAAATTGCGCTTTTTAACATGTAATTCCAATTTTGATACTTTACCTCTTTTTTTAATTGACAATAACTACATCCACATGTCAATTTTGACCAGATTTGCAGAAAAAATTCAAACCAATAAACTTTCATCGATTTGGATGGATTCCACTTTAAAATAAATTCAAAATTCGAGTCAAACCGATTATGAACAAAATAATTCAGTTTAGATCCACTGAATCCAATTATTTATAAATATGGAAAAATTTATAATTTAACTAAAAATTCGAACGTAGTTCTATCACTGAAAGATTAAAAGCATTTTTTATTTATTTTACTTAGATAAACTAAATCATATAAAAATTTATATAATTATATGATACAACTTCACATATAATAATTAATAACAAGAAAAATATATCATTGGTTGATTAGGATAAATTGGATTTAATTGGTTTGGTTTAGAGTATTGGATTGGTTGGATTGACCTAAACTAATGAACACCCTCACTGGCAACAAATATCAGCTAAAGTTATTTACATTACATATACATCGAGCAATAAATTATGACTAGGTAAGAGGGTTTCTTTACAAATGACAGAATTAATTTCACCTAAGCGAACATTAGTTTGGTATGATAAGCATTTTTATAACTTACGCTGCCGCATTGATGCAACCGTAACCAGAAGAATAAAAAAGAACTAATTTTATCTACATTGTTGCCAACAATATCACTACCTTCAGGATAATTAGTTTAGAAATTAGAAGTCCATATATATATCTGCAGTCCGGGCTTTCTGTGATTGTGGAATTCCAAAGCATACATTATTTCAGCTGCTTAGAAGCCTAAAGACAACATCGGTTTCTGGAAACAAGAGATACAGTGTGAGAAAGAAACCTAAAATAACTTGTATTTCAATTTGTCTAGCATGCACAGGTTTTCAGTAAATGAGATCTTTTTTTGACAAACAACCTTGAAGAATGTCAATTCTTCAGATTCACCAAATGCGGATGAAAATTGCAGCTACTATGACGTTCCAATCAGTTACCGGTAATCGTATGTCAGTGTTGCAATTTTAAGAGCTAAGGGAAGGTGCTTTGGAATGATTATGACTTAAATAGAGAGAGCTTAAAGCCATACATCAAAACAAGCAGTTTTATACTAATACCTAAGTCAATCAAAGATAAAATTTGGGTTCTACCTGTCTTCCTGAGAATAGTAATAAAAATTACCTGAATAACTACTCAGTGTAATAACACCCAATAAATATTGGGGTTACCGCCAATATTGAGCCCAACGATGGATTGTCTCAACCATCTGAGGGAATAATGCACTCACACTCTCATTGATCAGATCCTGGAAGAAATGTATACTAGCTTCATCGTCCAAGTCCAACCGAAACTTCTCCTGAAGCTGTACATCCATAATGTCATGGAATAAGAACAAGTTAACAGCTTATTTACCTATTTATTAAATAATGAGGGATCTCACCTTAAGAATTCCCTTTTCTGGATCAGAAGCTATGTCAGGAATATTGGATCCCGCCATTAAGTAGAATAGATTTAAAATTAGGTTACTGGATTTGCGAAGAATGTTGTATGCCTCACAACAATAGGACTTGAACCTTGTATAATATTGGCTGCATGGGAGACAAAGAAATTAATCACTATCTCACAATTTAAGCTACCAATCACAACCACCTTGAATCTAAAGTGAATCAACAACGGGAACTTTACCTTTCAGCTCCACCCATAGCCTCAACCATTTCCTTGCAAAGCTTCATTGGTGGTGGAAATGGCTTAGGATCTCGCCCAAGAATAAAACCAAAATCGACATGGAAAAGACCTCCATCATTTCTAAGGAGGAGATTGTCCAAATGCCTGCCCAAAAAGAATCAAAAGTTCAGTCAAAATAGGGACAAAATATTAATTTAGTGAACGATGCAATAAACTTAATAAAATTTAGAATAATGTGATGTAATCTATCTCATCTTTCTTCACTTGAAAATGGGGAAACAATCTTGGAACCATTTGTGTGAGTTATATGTATAAGATAGACAAATGGCAGCAACATTTGATAAACTTTTGTTTAGAAATTGGTTGAGAGCCTGGTTCATTTATTTTCAACCTCTTTTCCCCGTTTTAGCCCTTATCTTCTTTAATTGATGGAATGAGTGGGGGCCGTTGTGCAGTGGAAACCTAGACTGCCAATAGAGTAGCCAGTGGCTGCTATTTGAATACTGTAGAATCATGGTTTGATGGTTTTGGGTCACAGCTGTTGCAGCCAATATAGTGTCACAGATCACAGCCCGTGCGTGCGAATTGTCCATGTTAGGGCAGTCTCCCAAAACCCTGAGGATGCTCTTAATTTTAAGTTTTAACACTACAGGGGTATTTTGGGGATTTTTTTGAGGACTGAACTTAATACGGATTCAGACTCAGCTCACCGAACATGCTGTTCTATCCCTGACTCCACAGGTTCAGTGTCACATCAGAGAGCAGTTCTTCTACTCATAATCATGTTAACCATGCCAGGACCAAGCATATGAAGCTTGACCTGTTTTTTTGTGTTTGAAAAGGTTTTCAGCAAGCTGCTAGTTGTTCTACATGTTCCAGGTCAAGATCAATAAGCAGATTCACTCACTAAACCTCTCTCTCCCACTCAGTTTTTGCAGCTCATTGGATATTTGCTTATTCTTTTATTTATGAGTAAAATATACAAAGACAGAGAACACAAAAACTCGTATCCTAACATGGCCAATACCCATCCTATCAGCTATCTGCAAAGGTTATAACTGTTTTGGGTAAGCAATCCACGTCTTCAAGCTTTCATCATGAGATGAATTCTAATTGGCAAATCAATCAGCAGGGTCATCCCCTTCCTTAAAGTATGTTTGAACAAGATTGTCCAATCCCTATTCTTCAATTCTCTAATGGTTTTCCGAAAACCTCGCAGCCATCCTTATAGTTCTAGACACATCTTACTATAGCAGTAAGTTTATATAGCCTTTCTCTTGTAACCAATCAGGGTTAACACAAAAGCTGAGCTCATATTAGCCTCTGTAACAAAGATTCAGAAATGAAACTTTGCTTCTGACAACTATTCAAACATTACCAAACTAAGTACCTAAATGTTTTCAATAAATTATGAAATTTTATTAGAAAGAAAACACAATAAAATAGGGTGATACATCCTATTCAAAATCTGATGAAACAGAGGAACAGTGAAAAAATATAGTACGATAAAATAATAGTAAATACCCAGTCCCGAAAAATAAAAAACACTCAACCCAATTTAGTGTCTAAAGGAAAAAAATCACCAAATAGTTCCTCGAGATTACAAAAATAGCACATTTTAGTCCTTCATTTATTTGAGTCAATATTTTAGGGGAGTAATTTGGGTCACTACTGATTTTTTTCCAAAGACTTAGATTAAATTATCACAAATTCACTTGTTTATGGAATATTTATCTACTATAAAATAGGCGGAGAATAACTGATGAACTGAAGTGTCTAACATTCGTAATCTTGAGGAATTTTGGTGACTATCTTTAAGGATCAATTGGTCAAATAATTTCAAAGAAGGGATGAACAACAGGGCATTTACTCTTAAAATGAATAAAGGTCCTTAATACAAGCCTTGCTTTAAAAATACCGAACATAAGCATGATCAGATTGTCAAAAGGCCAATTGAAAGAGAAAAATAAATGGGTAAGATTCTGAAAACGATTTTATGGACTAGATATTTTTGTAAAGTTGATTACAATAAATAAAAATTTATAGGAGACTTTATTCTTACATGCATCTCTAGATATTTATTATATTTCTAACAAAGCCAAAGCAACCTATCTGGTGCAAGGGCAAAAGAGACGGACCTCTTGAAGATGTTAAAGTCATAGAACCAAGAGATGAGATAATTTCATAATAACAAGTCCAACCTTTCCATCCTAGTTGTGAAATTTCTGATAGCTAATATACCACAAAATACCCAAAAGAACAACTATCCTTGGTTCACATTCACACCCATCTCTAACAACCAACTACTCTCCCATTTCATTGTGGGGGGG
>Ga0209489_104534_pt1 | contig 25453 bp, 10 predicted proteins | sample SiratrowhiteBW_FD_187527 | JGI IMG/M metagenome (GOLD analysis project Ga0209489, IMG submission 187527) | Root nodule microbial communities of legume samples collected from California, USA - Siratro white BW (SPAdes) (version 2) | ecosystem: Host-associated > Plants > Roots > Nodule | place...
ATATATATATATATATATATATATATATATATATATATATATATATATATATATATATATTAATAAGAATATTTAATTTTGAATAATTACTTTTAATTAAATATTATTTATTAATACTCTTTATTTCAAATTTAAGTACACCTTACATTTGTTTTAGTCAATTTAAGTAGACTTTTTATATACTTTTTTACTATAACTTATTAATATTTTTATAGAAATAAAATAAGAATTCAAAATTTTTTTATTTAATCTCTTAAAAATATAGTAAAAAAACATTTAACTTTTTAAGTAAGAGAATTAATAAAAAGGTAATTTAGAAAACATTTACAATTATTATTAATATGTACCCGTATTCAAAAAATACAAATTACAAACTATTTTTATTTAGACTAATAATTTTAAAAGTTTCAGTTTAAGTAAAATGTAAAATGTAAAAATAATTTATACTTACAAAAACAACAGTAAATTTCAATAAAAAAAAGTATTTTGGATTGTAGGAATTTTTTTTTTTACAGATTTTAGTTAATTATGATTTAGACTAAATTGTATATTTTAATAGAATAATAAATTTGTGATTTTATTGCATTATTTAAGATTTATGTTTAATTTTAAATAATTTAGAAGGTATGTTTTAAATAATTTTAGTAATGTTTTTATATTAAAATCAATTTAATCGAATTTGTTTTAATTTTTTACCATCTTATTTCACGAGCGTTAATTAATAATTTCAGAAATATATCAATTAAAAAAATAAAAACAAATCTATGAAATCAATCAAATCATTCACAAACTTTCATAATCAATCTTCTCAAATCTTATCATTCATCCATCAATCCAAACAACTATTTCATTTTCATACAATCTACTCAAATCGACTCCCCCAACTAAACAAAGTCTAAATAAATGAACCTAAATTTATCTATTAATTATTAATTCCTTAATCAATTATAAAAACAAAACTTGCAATATTAGTATTAGTATGGAATATTAGTATCTAATATCTTTAGTTTTTTTTAATATTATTAATATTTATATTATAAAATATTATTAACGATATTAGTATCATTATTAGTTTTTTGTTGTTATTAATATTAATAACATTATTATTTCAACTTATATTAATATTAATATTATTATTATTTTTTAATATTTTGAATATTATTACTACTTCTATTAATATCATTTAATTTTTTTAATAATATTTTTAATATTACTGATATTCTTAATATTATCTATATTTATATTTTTCATATTATTAATATTTTTATTTATATTATTTTAAGTTGTATTAAAAAAATTTGTGATATTATTATTAATAGCAATTATTATTATAGTTAATAATAATATTATAAGTATTATTATTATTAATGTTAATAATTATTAGTAATATTAATATTATAAATTCTATTTATATTATTGTTAAAAGTATTATTAATATTTTTTTACCAATATTTCAACACTATTATTATTATTATTGTTATTAATATTATTAGTAGTAGTATTAATGTTATTAATAATATTAATATTTTCAATTTTATTAATAACTTTATTAATATTGTTGTATTTGATATTATTAACACTATTATTGATATTATTTATATTATTTATATTTTTAATAAAAATAATATAAATAATAATAATAATATTATTATTATTATTATTAAGGATGATGATGAAAATAATAATAATAATAATTTTATTAATAATAATAATAATAGTTTTATTAATAATATTAAGAATTATAATTATAATAAAAACAAAAATAATTGTAGTATATCATAAATTTTCTCCGAAGCAGTTAAATTTTACTTTTTTTTTTTACTCAAGAATTTGGTTTAACTCCTCCTAATTATATTTTAGTAATAATATTTATAATAACATTGACAATTAACAATAATGATGTACGAAACACGAAGAATTTTTGCCGGATTCAATATAAATAGTCATCCCCTCAGATCCGTAAGAAAAATGGTTGTACCAAGCCCTGATGCCAAAATTTATTAATGTATTTCATTTTGTGGATTCAATTATTTTTTTGAGACAATTTTTTCATAACTTACTGTTTAATTTTCGAAGGAAAGGGAAAAAGCATTTTTTATACTGAATGCCCAAAAGAGGAGCAATTAACTTCCACGGCTTTACAAAAAGCCACAGCTTTTAAATCCATACATCCTACTTTCATGATTGTTATCAATCCATCCTTTATCAATGGAGGTTACTTGGCGAGCATGAAGTTAGTCCTATTTCACATGGTAATCCATTATTTTGTCTTATCTACGCATGAAGTTAGTTAGAATTTAGTATTCGGGAGGGATTCACTTTGAGAATGGTTGATGTTAAATGTAAATCACTTTCTAGAGTTTGATTGGTTATACATGTTGTAACACCTAAAAGATTTATACAGTGAATCCAACAAAAAAAATCAAATTTCCAAAATGAAGTTTACACTCTTTTATCTATCTATATTTATATATGTTTATGTAATCATCACAATTTACAAAACAACAAGAAAAACAAGAATAAACTAGTGAAAATAAAATTTTATAACATAATCAATACATAAAAAAAGAGCAAACTATATTAATTATTCATAAGAATTTCTTAAAAGATTAACAAATAAGTTTCAATACTAAATACATTTCGATTTCAAGTATTCATATCAAACATAATACATAAATGGACTACTTCACATCCAACGACCACACATGGACCACATCACACACATCGGCCACACATTGACCACATCACACATATAGGCCACACATAGACCACATAACACATATAGGCCACACATGGACCTATCGTCTTCCGAAAGACCATTAAGTATGTCCCTACCAGAGACTAACATCTAATCCAATACCCAAGACTTAGATCCAACAATTCTAAGAGAAGAGATCAATCCAATACCCCAGACATAGACTGCCATTCGAATCTAAGAGAAAAGATAAGAGTAAGTTCAAACATCCGATACCGAGTCTCACTAGCGGTCCCGGTGTATATGAACTCCCTCAGTCTACGTGACTTAGATCGTTAGTGAAGCTAGATGATCTCTGTTAATGTATACAAACAAGCATAACTCATACATTATCCCAAATGTATGACATCAATTTCATCATTCAATCATTAACATCAATACCCATTTAATCCACAAATAATAGTGTGTTAGAATCTTTTCACAACCATAACAACACTTAATGATTAAATCATCAAATATCATTCCAAAAATATATTTAACATTATAACAACATATATCTAGTAAATTCATCAAACTCATTTTTCAAATCAAAACAATTCACCTTCATTCAAAAACAATTCCTCAATCAATCATACATAAAGACATATCTTAATGGGTCTTCCGGAAGACGATAGGTCCATGTGTGACCTATATGTGTGATATGGTCTATGTGTGACCGATATGTATGATGTGGTCCATGTGTGGCCAATGTGTGTGATGTGATCTATGTGTGGTCGTTGGATGTGATATAGTCCATTTATGTATGATGTTTGATATGAATACTTGAAATGGAAATGTATTTAGTATTGGAACTTATACGTTAATCTTTTAAGAAATTCTTATGAATAACTAATATGGTTTGCTCTTTTTGCGTGTATTGATTATGTTATAAAATTTTATTTTCATTAGCTTATCCTTGTTACATGAACAGATATAAATGCAGATGCAGGAGTATATGAAATGGTGTATTTTTTTGTTGGATTCACTATATGTTAGACAATGTAATTTAAATTTTGTAGAGGTATTACAAGTGTCTGCTATACTACGTTTGTATTGAAAGTAATTTGTATCTTGCATCCTAGGTAGCTGTAATTACTCTCTAAGAAATGCAAATATGGAACATTCAAAATGCAGCAAAATGCTTCCTTCAACTAACCCAAGAGGTAAGTTGAAGTTGGAAGCAGAGGAAGGCCTTAAAGGGGTCATCTTTATTAAACTATCTTTCTTCTTTCAAGATGCTATCTATAAGTGTTAGCTAACTTTTCCATCAAAATCACAAGCTAAGTTGAATTTTCAACTTAACATGTCAATAAAATGCAAATCAAGAAAAACTCAATTAAGAATATTAAACTCAAGAGATTTGTGTACTTGTCAAAACAGGAATAATATTTTCGAAAGACAAAAAAAAAACAAAACATTAAATCTAGCAAGAAAATTAGTATACAATAAGGAAATCTAGAAATGATTTTAGAATGGATTATAAAATAAAATGTACAAACTAATTTATGAAAATTTTTTTATAAGGTTTTTGATCTTGAAAATTTTATCTCAACTCCAAAACACAACATTAGACAAGTTCGTAACAAACTTTGACTGAAAACAGCACTAGAATTTTTTTTTAAAAACTAAACCTTAAGAGCTTCCAAATAGAAGACTCTGTTTTTCAGCACTTAACATAGACTTTTACAATTTATCATTTTTATCTATCACGAATCTGAATGCGAAGTTTTAACAAAATATTTTTCACATCTCAAACTGTTCAAATATAAAATTTTACTACAAGATACAAATGTAATTCTTTTTATAAAAAATTTTCCCATCCAATGCTACTGTAGTAATAATTCCAGAAAATTAGCCAACACAAATTGAACAAAACTTCTAAGACGTAAGAAAATCCTAACTCTTAAGACACTTGTTAATGATGTAATAACAAGTTAAGGAACTCAGATTCACATAATGAAAAGCATACTAGCACACATGTTCAATTACACAAAGTATTCTAACAAACACATAGTAGACATATTACAAACATTTTCACAAATACTTTCTGAACAAATTTCTAAGCATGAAATTTTTGACATATTTGAATATAGATAACTTAGCACATGACAAAGATAAATTATAAATTATAAAAAAACCTAAAAACAAAGTGTTTTCATCGATTGAAATAAATAAAAACTCAAAAACAACATTGCAGTCAAATAGTATAACAAAGAACACCAAGAACACTTCTATTTTGTGTTGTTTTGGATGGTTCAAGGAATAACAAGGATTTTAAACTAATTAAATGCTAAAACAACCAATTTAAATAGTAAAAATTACTCTAGACATGTAAAACATATTATGAACATAAAATTTTGAAGAAAGTTTTGAAAGAAACACTTATCTCATGTAGAACCAAGCTCCGATGCCACATGATTAAAATCTTCCACGCAAGCTTGCACCAATTAATTGATATCTTCCATGTATTGAATTTGTCTTTTCACGTTCAATTGTGGTAGGCAGCGAAAAAAATTAATTGAAGTGCAGTATGGAAGAGTTTGGAGATGGAAATTCAATGAGGATCTAAGTGAGGTTAGGTCAACACACTAGGAGAAAGAAAGACTAGAGAAGAGTCTTGGGGAAACTATTCCAGATAAAAAGCCTTTTTGAACAAGGAGAAGAGGCTCATTCAATTTTACATAAACTTCTTATTTATAGAGGTTTAGGACGTCTAACCCTAACCCTACTAAAACCTCTCTAATAAGGGAATGACATATGACAAGCTAAGAGTGGAGAGAATCCTCTCTATAGATAGCAAGACATGTGGCAAGAGGCATGGTAAACATGCTTGGAGCATGCCACCTAGCCCTAACCCTAGGTGCCACTTCCTTTCTCTTAGGGTTGGAGTTTTGGCCCAAATACAAGATCCAGAATCCTAAACGAGTTCTTCCTGCACCCTAATACGTTTTTCCTGCACCTTAATAAAAAATTTTAATAACACAATTACCCTTATGGAAATTAATGAGAACCGGATGGGGGTGTCATCCGGTTCTCATTTCCAAATCAAAATGATAACCGGATGAAACTCATCCGGTTCTCATAGTTTAAATCGAAAAATTAATCCGTTCACCGTCAAGAATGCCCCAAACCCCAAATGAGACTTTAAGTAAGGGCTTCAAGCCTAATGAGACTTCATATTCACTATTACTCCATTGTTATTTCAAGGCTGGCAATGTCAAGGGGATAGAGGCGATTGAGAAAGAAATTTATGATGGTCATGTCTTGATTTGGGGTTTGAGGCGTTCTTGACGGTGAACGGATTAATTTTTCGATTTGGAATATGAGAACCGGATTTTGATTTGGAAATGAGAACCGGATGGCACCCCCATTCGGTTGTCATTTGAAAAAAAAATTAACAACCGGATGAGCAGGCCATCCGGTTCTCATTAATTTCCATAAGGACAATTGTGACATTAAAATTTTTTATTAGGGTGCAGGAAGAACGTATTAGGATGCAGGAAGAACTCGTCAGAATCTTATTATACTCCTTGGCCTAGATACAAAGTCCAAAATTAAATTCCTAGCCTAGAATATAAGGCCTAAAGAACCCTATTCTACTATTTACAAATCTTGCAAAACCAAAAAAAGAAGAGAAAGCTTTAATATTTTACTCTCCATACAAAGAGTTTTCTACACTTCTTCTTTCTCTTCTATTCTTCTGATCATTGTTCATGTTACTGGTCAAATTTATTCTCCTATAGATGGTCCTTTATCAAAACTTTTTGCTGAGAGAATATAAGTCATAAACACCTTTTTCTAGAGTGAAAAATATTTCACAAAGTTGAAGGTTTTATATATAAAAAATAATTTTCTTTATATAATCTATTATACAATTTATTGATTTTGCACTTTAAAAATAGAGGTAAAATAATTTTCTTTATATAATCTATTATACAATTTATTGATTTTGCACTTTAAAAATAGAGGTAAAATAATTTTCTTTATATAATCTATTATACCAATTCACCTCTATTTTTTATATTAAAATATAATATTTTAATAAAATAATATTATCTTTTAGTGTTAAATAGAAGTAATTTTCTGTTTGTAGTGTGAAAGTATCACTGCTCTTTCAAGTAAATGCACATAGATCACTCAACATCACAAGTCCTACCTACATAGAAGACCTTCCATTAGAGCTTATATGCATATCCCTATCCTTATATCGGTACTTTAATAGAGGTTGATATCCTTTTCACTAACATAATTTTTATCATACCCAACTTGTTAAGCAAAGGATAACTTTTATTCTTAACATTTGTTTATAATATTGATAACATCAAATTAAGTATACAAACTAAAAATAGGTTGATATGCTTTATAAGAATCATATTACAAATTCCTATATCTGAACAAAAAAAAGTAGATGATTGGAAAATAAAATTTGCATATAGTGCAATCTACTACTTTTTATGTAGAGATCATCTAATAATTATTTAAATGTTATACATATTAGCTTCTGCTTTCATTGTACGTTGATGTCCTCTAATATCTTTTTATGTTATCTTCTAAATTATTAAATTTGTTATTAAATTAAAAATATTTATAATGAAATTAGTTATTTCCTAAAATTTGGTTTATAAAATATATTTTAAATAAATATTAAATATATATATATATATTATTTCATAATATTTAGTTAACTTAATTAAATATAATTTAAAACCATAATTTTCTATAATTGGATTTAAAAATATTAAACAAGTAAAAATTTTAATTATAAACTGAAATGAAATTTTAAGAAAAAGTAGTCATTAAATTAATTAATTTTAATTAATATAGTAGTCATCAATTAATTTAATTAATGTATTATTGATAAAAATATATGAAAAGTAATTAATTGTTATGTGTTATAATTAATCATATTATTTCTCTATTTTCTAATTTTTTTATTAATATTCTTTTTAATATTATATATATAAATATAAATATATGGACGTATTTTATTAATTGTATAATAATTATAATGTGTTACATATAATAATTAAAATCTGACATTAATATCTTTATATATACATACACTATATTATATTTTATAATAAAATAAATCATACAATAAATATATAAATATATATAATAAAATAGATTTGTCTGAACACTTCTATGAACAGTAGTGCTATCATGTAACATATGGAACAAGGGACAGAAGGTATTGTTTTTCCATTAAATACTCTCGCTCCATAATTCTTAATACCCTTGGTAATATTTAAATAATAATATATAATCATGTTATACTTTACATTTGTTTAGAATAATCTCAATTAAAAAAAAAATCCCAATTAATAAATTGTGTTTCTGACTGATTTCTCAACTTCAATGTTCAAATCTCTTGCATTTGTCCCATGGGAAATAGGTTTTCCCCAGCCAAAGATCTTCCAACTTCATTTTCAAATCCTTCCTTCAGAGATCCTATGAAGCATGCATGATTCTGTAATATATTCCTACATTAGTTTTTTTTTTTTTTTCAAAATGTTTAAGGTATTTAGTGAAGACATTTTAGTAATACAGACATTTAAAACTTAAATATTGTTAATATTATAATAATTTGTAGGTGTTAAGGGTAAGTGACAGTCATTATTCATTAAGAATTTTTTGTAGTCCTCTGTTCATTGTATAAGAAAATTAAACCTCTTACCATATTGGTGTAATTTTGTTCCATATTTGGCAGAAAACTTTTTAATTTACGTAATAGGTCATCTTGCATTTACATTACAATTTTATCTAAAGAAATTCTAAATAATTTTAATTGTTTGAAAATGAAATCCTCAGACTATACCACGAGTTTAATGTTAACCTTAAACTTATGGTCCTAGTTATACTTGATTAAAAGTGGTCGTGGACAATAAAGTACGATTAAAATCGAGGGAGATTAAAATTATGTCATTATATATACAATTTAATATGTTAGTATTTATTTATGATAAAAGTTAATTATAAAAAAATATATAACCAATTATTTATACACTTTAAAATAATATGTACATATTCTATTTTTAAATTGGTTTGATAACTTATTTTAATATATATTTTCTTGAGCAATGATATTATTCAAGTTTACTATTTTTCTTTTAAATTATAACAATGATTATTTTTATAAAAGAAAAAAAAAGACGGAATTAGTTTCAGAATTTTTATAAAATTACAGCAAATATTATTTTTATATAAAAAAGAAAATTGAAGTAGTTTTAAGAAGAAAAAAGATATAAATAAGTTTTAAAAACTAACCAGTTCAAATAATTTAAATTTTCACTATATAAAAAAGATATCTTTTTATTTAACTACCTTTTACATACATTTTCACAACAGGTAACCATTCTTTCATTCAAATTAATTTCACATTTATTTTAATTATTTAATGACAATTAATTTCAATCATTAGAGAGGAACCTGGGAAAATTAACAACTCTCAATTTCTGGAATATAATAAAGATTTTAATTAATTAATTAATTAGTTAAGTAAAATTCTATCTTTATTGTACAATTTCATTCAATTAACTAAAATTGTCTTCTCTTTTCACCATTTCACATAATCTTAAATTAAATTATGCATTATTTATTCATAATGATATGGTGTAACTTCTGCACCATTTAGCCATATCTGAAATTAAAAAAAAATTGCACCAATTTGAGAATTTTACACAAAAATTACACTAGTTTGAAAAATTTACCCAAAAATAAAGACCTTTTCTGTCAATTATAACTAATTTTACTCAACATTTTAATCCTGACAATTTCATTAATATTACTAATATGAGTATTAATGAGAGTATTAAGGAACACTTTATTAATTACAATTAATTTTCCTAAGTTTACTTTCCCACTATTTTATTAATACTAATTTTAATATTATTATGTCAATTATAATTAATTTTTTGTCTAAACAATTCCACCAACCTTTCAGTTCCTACAATCTCATTAATAGGGATTTCAGTAGTAATACTAGAATGAAATTATGCAGAAATAGCAGGATTTCTGTCAAATGTCAATAATAATAGAAAAGTATAATAATATAATAAGAATAATAATTTTAATATTAATAATTATAATAGTGATAATAATAATATTAATAATAGTAGTAGTAATAATAATAATAATAATAATAATAATAATAATTATTATTATTATTATTATTTTTGTAATTGTAATAATAATACATTTTCATAATAAATATAATAATATTTATATTAAAAGCTTCTCGGATATAATAGTTATGGATTCTGTACTTGTTCTTAACTTCAATAAAATTATTATTAAATGTAATTAAAGTAATACAACTATTAATTAAAATAATAATAATAATAGAAATGAAAATGATAGTAATAAAATAATAATTATTTTTATAATAAATATTTTAGTTTTTTTTAGTGATAGTTAGCTCTACATCGAGGTTGAATGAAATTTTTAAAAATGTTTTGAAAATTTTTCACAGTAAAAAGATAATTAGACAATGTAGGAAATAATCATCTAATGCTTGAAAGTGTTTCTAAAGGATTTTAATAAAAGCTTGAAAATGATAGCTGACAAATGTTATAAGAGTAATAAATAAGATACTGTAATACTAAGAGTTTTGGGTTGTTTTACTTTAGCATTAGGTTAGTCCATCTCTTCTTTACAACCTCTAAAAAGTTATTCATTTGATTACCATTGTTGTCATTTTTAAATTATACATAAATATAAAGTCACTCTTAATTATCTTTGTATTCCATTAAGATAATATAAACCTTAAACACTTCTTTATAGTGAGAAAGATATTTTACAAATAAGAATTTTACATATAAAAAGTCCCTCTCTCAATAATCTATTAGATAATTTATTGATTTGTAATTTTAGAAAATTTTACAATTCAATTACAATACGAAACGTTTAATTTCAAGTAAATATGTAACAATCCAAAAATTATATAACATTTGTCATTGGACTCTTATAAAAAAATAATTTCAAATTATAAAACATTTAATACATATAAAAAAGAATAAAGAAAATAAGAAAATAAATAAATAAATAATTTAGCTTGAGCGAGAATCCCTTTCGTTTGAGTGAAAATTCTCTCGTTTGATAGAAAATGGTCTCATTTGAGCGAAAATGGTCCAGAGGACACTATTTTCAGAAGAACTATTTTCGCTTGAGCGAGAATATTCTCGCTTGGGCGAAAATCTCTTATCGCTTGAGCGAAAATCTACCGAGAGCACCCTTTCTTTTACAAAGAGCTCGCTCAAGCGAGCCTCACCTCATTAGGTGAGAGTTGCAGAGTGAATCTTTTTTGCATACTTCTCTCGGGCAAGATTCCCTCGCCTGAGCAAAAGCATCAGAAAATGATTTTTCAAAACAACTAACTTATACAACTATCTACGTGACAAAAGATAGACCACCATCATAAGGTCATAAAGTCTTTAAATACATCAAACATATATAAAATATTTACAAGATAAAAGAAAAATCAATTTAAGGGCATATCATCTTTAAGGTTCTCCAAAACCTGCATCTGCACCTGCTCATGTGTGTACAAAGTACAGTCATAGCAGTTCATACAATAATATGAAAAGCAAGGGTAAGCTAGTGAAATTAAAATTTTATAACATTATACTAAATACATGCAAAAGCCCAAATTATATCTGTCATAAGAATGTCCTTAAAGTCTAGTATATCAAGTTTCAATACAAGTTTTTCTTTCTCATTTCAAGTACTCATTATACATAAAGGTCTCACATGGACCACATCATACATATAAGTCACACATGGCCTTATCGTCTTCCGAAAGACTCATTAAGTATGCCCCTACTAGAAACTAACATCAATCTAATACCCAAGACTTAAATTCAACAAATCTAAGAGAAAAGACTAATCAAATACCCAAGACTTAGATTAGCAGCGAATCTAAGAGAATGAACTGATCCAATACCGAGTGTCTACCAGCAGTCCCGGTATGTATGAACTCCCTCATGAGCTTCTCAGCACTAGATGTCTTAGTTTATGTGACTTAGATCATCAGTGAAGCTTGAGGATCTCTCTTAAACATAGGTATGTTATACTTAATGTACTCAAATAAACATAACTCGTACATTATTTCCCATATATGACATCAATTTCATCATTCAATCATTCACATCAATACCCATTCAATCCACAAATAATAATAATATAGAAGAGTTTTTTCAATTAAATCATCAAATATCATCCAAGAACTTCTTTAACATTATAACAACATACATCTACCAAATTCATCAAACTCATTTCCCAATCAAAACAATTCATGTTCATGCAAAAACAATTCCTACAAAGAAACTTTGAAATTGGTGACCATGTGACCCACACACCCAGATATTCTAACATGCAAAAATTTACATGTATTGATTACAAAGATTAATATATTGTATAAAGATTATATTGGAAATTCACGAGTCAACCATTCGGAAAAAATAAATAGATGGTTAAGCAAATAAAATATACATTCAGTGGTTACAATCTACTACTGTCGTGTAGATATCGTCTAATAGTTATTTAAACATTGTATATGTCAATTAGTGCTTTCATTGTATATTGATGTTTTCTAATATCTTTTTATGATATCTTCTAAATTATTAAATTGAATTTAAAATAATTATAATAAAATTAGTTATTTCCTAAAATTTAGTTTATGAATATATATTAAATAAAAAATTAATTGTTTGTTAAATAAATAATTTGTCAGATTTTCCCCAGCCAAAGATCTTTCAACTTCATCTTCAAAGCCTTCAAACATCCTATAAAGAATGCATGATCAAACGATGTTTCCAATATGTACCCTTAACAAAGCTTCCAATGGTGAAGAACTTTTCAGTAAAGTGCCAAAAACGTATAGTTCATGTTTCCTTCAATACAAGTTGAGTAGAGTTTCTACCTCAGTGACTCTCAGGTTTAAAAATAAACAAATCTCATCATATTTACAATCATATTTCTTCAGAGATATATAATTGCAATATTCTTTAATATAACAAAGAAACTTGTTAGAGCAAATAATTATTACACCTATCCAAATATATATAAACCATACTCTAAAAGAAATGAGTACCACAATAATGATAATTTTTGTCATGGTGCACCAACTAACTAACTAAATAGGCCTGTAAAACAAACTGATCACCCTTTTCTAATTTTAGCTAGTGGGAGGATGCCTCTTCTCCATTCCATTAGCTCCTAAGTTTGTGAGCCATTGAAATTAGTCAAATTGATAAAACAAAAATATCTGCCCTCAAAATTGCTTTGTTTTTGGAATATCCTTTTGCTCTATATGAGTGGGAGGGCGTGAAAGAACATATTTTTGGCATTCATGATTTTCAGTCAGGGAAGAGAAATCTGACAATAGAATAGAAGAGAAAGAGAAGAGAAGCGGAGGGTAATGGAAGGATTGGATGGTTTGATAGAGAGGCTTTTGGAAGTAAGGAAGAACAGAGGCAAACGGATCCATCTGGTGGAGTCAGAAATTCGGAACCTCTGCAGCACGGCCAAAGATCTTTTCCTGAGCCAGCCGAACCTTCTCGAATTGGAGGCTCCCATAAACGTCTGTGGTAAGTGGCTGGTTATTTCACATAAATTTACATTATTTTATATATAAAGATAAAATTTTGAATACTTTGCAAGCTTTATATTAAAAATTAATTTTATAAAATTGAATTAGATTTAAATATCATTTTTAATATTGATATTGATTCAGGGGACATACACGGACAGTATCCAGACCTGTTGCGACTGTTCGAGTACGGTGGGTTTCCGCCGGATTCCAACTACCTCTTCCTGGGAGACTACGTGGACAGAGGAAAACAGAGCGTGGAGACCATATGCCTCTTGCTGGCCTACAAGATAAAATTCCCAGAAAACTTTTTCCTTCTCCGAGGAAACCACGAGTGTGCCTCTATCAACAGAATCTACGGCTTCTACGACGAGTGCAAGCGCAGATTCAGCGTCCGCCTCTGGAAGATATTCACCGACTGCTTCAACTGTCTGCCCGTGGCGGCGGTCATCGACGACAAGATCCTCTGCATGCACGGAGGGCTGTCGCCGGACATGGAGAGCCTCAACCAGATCAAAGCCATCGAGAGGCCCGTGGACGTCCCCGACCAGGGCCTCTTGTGTGACCTCCTCTGGGCCGATCCCGACCCCGACATCCGCGGCTGGGGCGAGAACGACAGGGGCGTCTCCTACACCTTCGGCCCCGACAAGGTCGCCGAGTTTCTGAAAAAACACGATCTCGATCTCATTTGTAGGGCCCACCAGGTGGTCGAAGACGGCTACCAATTCTTCGCTGACAGGCAGCTCGTCACCATCTTTTCGGCGCCAAACTATTGCGGCGAGTTCAACAACGCCGGCGCCCTCATGTGCGTCGACGAAACTCTGCTCTGCTCCTTTCAGATCATCAAACCCTTGGGCTTGCGAAAACTCACATGACAACTTCGTAATCCTGCCACACTTTCTGCATCCATCCATCCATCGCTTCAAACAAACACACCAAAATTTTGATTTTTCATCCCACAAAACACTGTATATATCCCTAATCTCTCCCTTATATACCACGCTTTCATTCTTTTTTTATCCACGCAACGACTTATTAGGACTAGTGCTTTTGATCTGTACGAGTAGTGGTAGATAGTAGTATCGTTTCATTTTCTTATATATGGACTTCTATGTATCCTTTTCCTAACTTGTATAAAGGATTTTCTATTAACACTGCACTCAACACTACTTTTGGTGCACTCTATTTTTTGCATATCAATAAGTCATCATCATCATCTGAATGCTCATCAATATCTGCATGACCCCCAGTATTAAGTTATTGACTTTGAATAATAGCGTATAACCATCCTCCACATCATGCTCAATGACAATAATAATATCCATGAAGGAAGAGCAACCACCCACATACTTTCCATCCATCCCCTATAGATCTCTGCATAAGCAATATCAGTCGAGGAGCACCCGAGTAACACCATTCCTGTTAAATTTCATCCAGGAAGCTGAAGGGAACTTCCTCTAAACTTGAATAGGTTCCTTTATCATTCCTACCTTAGTACTCACGTCAAAGAACTTCAAAACGTCATAAACAAAAGCATCAAAATGTAGAAATTTTTTTTACAGAAATAAATAAATTGTGTCATGGTATATGATTTTATGAAAAGAAAAATAGTCATATGATAACAACACGACTTAAGTAGGGATTTTTGAGAAATTTTTGAGAGTGAAGAAGGCGCCACGACATAGTATGTTTATTTTGTGAATTCAAAATTTATCCCAAAATGATATGACTTTTTTACTTTTCACATGAAGAAATCGTGATATCTTTATAAAAAATTCTATTCATTTACGGCTGCAAATCTTTCTTTATTTATTATTTTATAATTAAAGTTGTGTAAGGTGACACGATAACACTTTTAATTTTTTTTTTTTTAAGAAATCACCTTCGTTATTTTATGATTTTAGTTTTTGAAGTCATACCGATCTGTCCATTTTTTTGTAAAAAAAATAAAAAAATTGCACCAAATTAATAATTTACTAAACAAATTTCACCATTTTTATACTTTTTCCTCATTATTCATATTTATTAGAGTTTATTATATACATTGTGACATAACTTTTAATGTTTGACAGTGCTCATATCCTCCAGGAACCTAGAGTAGTTCATCATCCTTCAAATCATCGAAAGAGTAAAGGCGACAAAAACAATTTGTACCGTTTCTCAATTTGTGGGTATCATCTTTAGACCAGGGGTCATGTAATCTTTTCTGTTTCATTCTAATTTTATCGAATGTCCTTAAGCGACAACTATAAACAAAAATTTCTTTATAGAATTTTTAATCATTTTTAAATTAAAAAATTTTAATATAATAATATATAAATATGAATTTTAGAAATTAAATACATTTAATTAATAAATAGGATCTTTAATTATTTTTACATTTTAAAAATTTAATATAATAATATATAAATATAAATTTTAGAAATTAGATAAATTTGATTAATAAATTTTATAAGATTAGTAAACTTTTTCTATTTAATATAATAATATGTACCGGTCACAATTATGCCGACACTTATTTTTATCAAGATATAATATTCTTTTTATACTGAATTCAAATAAAAAAAAAATGCTCCAAAATAAACTCTATTCATCGACTAAATTCGTTGTCGAGACCACCAAATGTTAAGAATCTAAGTTTTAACTGAAAATTTCGTATTGAGTAGAAATGTAATCAGGGTAAAGAGGATATGTTTGGGCCAAGAAACTGGGCTACAATCCACAAACAAAAAACCGACGAAAGATGTTTGGTAAGTGGTTCTTCCTGCACCTCCATATTAAACAAAAAGACTACTTTATCCTTAAAAGTAAATTTTTAACTTAAGCTTATTCATCACCTTCCTTCACCCAAATCGTATCCTGCACCTTGTTTTTGCGGTAGTAAAGTTTTTCTTCCCGAACGTTGGTTGAGGAAGTAAAAATTGGATTATTGTGCACCTCCATTGACAATTGAAGGAAAGTTAAGATATGTTGCATGATTTGTATTATTTATGTATGATTGATTTGTTGTATTGAGCGGCGGTGGAGGCGGTGATTAGGGATGTGATTTTTATGATTTAATAGTCTTTTAGATTTTACCATTCGAAAGGGAAAACGTTTTAAAAAAGACTTTTAGATTGTAGAATTCAGAAACTCAATTTTAATTAAAATATTTTCGTAAAATTTAACCATTGTACAATTCAGAAATCATTGTTAAAATTAAGTTTCTGGATTATGACATCTCGAAGCCATTTGTTTAACCTTAAGTTTCTGGAGTTGCATATTTCAGTTTGAAAACAATTATCCAAAACTTTAAATTTCGAGATTATAGAATCCATAAGTCATTACAATTTTTTCTTACTTATAAATTTTACGATCCAAAAGATAATTCCTTTACTAGATTATAGAAATTTTAGGCTAAAAGAATTTGTAATGTTCTATAATACGAAAGCTTTTAAATTTTTTAACGTTGCTTTTGGATTGTAGAATCTGTAAAATAAAAAAAAAAAATTCGCCGCCTTGGACTGCCACTTGAACAACTGCAAACTACACTCTTCAAACTTAGAGAAACACTCAACACCCATGCCAGACTCAAAACCCTATTTCATTACAAAGTATAGGCATTTCTGTCTTTTCCTGGTCAATGTTTGAATTAGAAAAGGTAAGAAGGTGCGGGAAGATACCATGGAGGTGGAGGAAGAAGCCCTTTATTTTTTAAAGGGCAATTGCTTCTTGCTCGATATAAATTATTTTCTGTGCTAAACAAATTTTTAATATATCAAGAACATCCTTATCATTTTTGTTTTAAAATTTACGTATTAAATAATTTTTCTCTACTCTTACACTCACCTTCCTCATGAACGTGATCAAAGAAAAAACTGTTAACATATCTCTTTTCTCTGTTATATGTATATATATTTTAAAGGGTGTGATATATATATATATATATATATATATATATATATATATATTTCTTTTAATAATAAAAAAAATGATGTTGGCAATTGCTTCGTGCATAATATAAAATTTTGTTTTTTCAATTAATTACATGTTAATGGTGTTACATAATTTAAAATATTGTGTTAATAAATAAAATGACAAAATCTTAAATTCGAATTATAGTTATACCAAAACTCATTTTCTTCAATTTTTAGTATACCTATTTTCTTTTGACAAAATTTTTAAACCTTGAAATGAATGGTGTAACTCACATCACATGCAATGTCAATTGATAATGAATTTTATTATAATTCAACTATTAATAATTTGCAATACTTCATGATAATTAATAGTATACTTTGAAATTTATAATTAATTTAAATTAAGAAATCTATTCAGTAAGAGGGAGTTATACGAAAAATAGGTGGAAAGTTTTTGCTTTTTCAAATCATGAAGCCAGTTGCAAAGTTGGGTTTCTTGTGGAGCCTAATAGGCTATGGATCCATCTTAAACTAATGTCTCAACTCCTTCAAATAGGTTGTTGCTTCCTACACTATATAAATTGTCTCCACTATACAAGTGTAATTGCTTCCTAATTAATTTACAAATATCCTTCATGCACTAAATTTAATTTCTTAAATACAAACTGTAAGCTATAAATGTTATCTAATTGTCATTATTTGTGAAAAAATTGCATCCTATTGGTGTAAGGTGATGACCAAGCTTGGACGATTGGATAACAATGGGTATACCACAATATATCAATTGGTAGAATTTGACAATCATTTTCCAACTTCACCTACAACAATATAGGGATGAAACCCTGTAGGAAATTGATCCAACATAGGGATTGATTTTTTTTTTTAGGAGTTTCTTGGTTGACTCCCTTGCTAAATTTCTAAGTATAGGAACTATCTTGTTGTGATTGTAGCGCATCCACGTGCTCAAAATAAGACGGGATTCGCTTGGTTGATCTTGCAAATTTAGTCACACGACCATTTTCAGCACCTTTTGTTTTTACTTTTGACGTTGGTGTACACAAAGATGTCATATCTGGATATGCAATTTCCATCAACTTATTCTTTAGGTTAACCTTACCAGCAATGTCAACCTTTTTAAAGCCCTTCAAGATCACATCAAACTCTTTTTGGATTGACATTTCGTTGAACTTTCATCAGATGAAATATATGAAAAGTTTAATAGTGTCCACATGACATGCAATTATTGTAGGGGGTAGGCAACCTACACCAAAAAAGTCAATTCACAAGCACAAGGAAGACCGTGAGTTGATCTAAGGATACAACCACAACGAGTTTTATCTAAGTCAACACATTTAACTTGATCCATCTCATCTGCAATATGTTGCAAAACACACTTTGACACAAAACCAAGTAATTTTTTGTATGCTATAATGTTAAACACATGACCCACTATGTGAAGACTCTTCTCAAATGAAGTTTTAATTTAATTATGTGCAAGATAATCATCTTATTAATGGAATCCCAACAAAAGCACAAGTCACCCATGAAGGTCTGAAGCATCCTCTTCAAATTTCAATGTGCACCCTAACCCTAAAAACGAAAACAAATAATAATGGACTTAGGTTTCCAATTAATTTAGATAATAATTTATAGTTAAGATGTACATACCTATTATTTGTTGTGTTACCTAAGTGCATGACCCTATCCGTCCATGCCTTAACAATTTTTCTTTGTGTGGAATTAACCAAGTAACGTTCACATAATCAATAAATATGGGCCATGGAGAACATACCACTTTAAATGATTACACACGATGATCAAATCCTTCTACATGATCACAATCCACAATAGCTCCCTAAGCTTCCATCACTTTACTTTCACAATATGAAATCAACATAGAACATTAAAAGTTTTAAGAAACACAACACCTATTGTATTCATGAGAGCAATATCTCCATCACTAACTATGATCCTAGGGTACACATCAACTCGTAGAAATAAAATAACCCTTTAAGTCTTTCAAGGGTCCACACAAAATTATTTTGTCGCTCAGATTCGTCCAAAACAAATACACCAAAAAAGTTCAACCTCGTTAAGTTTGCACCAACAACCTCAAGTAAAGGGATCATATATCTGTTTGTCTTATAGGTGCTACCCATCATTAACACAATATTAAATATATTCAGTAGTTTAACTAAATCAGGGTGTGTCCAAAATATATCTTAGACCACATTCTTATTCTCATTAAACTTACACCAATGAAGATACATCTCTCGCTCCAGTAACATCATTAATTGTTGCATTTTAGTTCTATGACATCGATATGATCTTCGATACATATTCGTGGCATTATAAACTTTCTTGATGGTGGTCACATTCTTTTCATTATGCTCCTTTATGGTTAGTAAAATATTTCTAGGCTTCACCAAAGTCTTTGTCATATCAACCTGCATAAACTTCTCATTATGTGTTAACTTGCCAACATATGGATGACCTACCAACGTATCTTCCAAGTTGTGATTATGAGAGGTACAAAGTAACTTTACAATCCATCCTTCACCACCTTTAACCGGTTCCCCTTGTAATCTAAACATTTCCTAGTTCCACTTTTACTAACCTCCAAGTCCTTTTTATATTGTCTGTATTTACCTCCTCTCTGACAACCTAATAATACATATGTTTGCCTTTCTAGTTGACCATTCCATGTAATCAACATTAACATAACAATCACAAAACCAAAGCCATATGTAACCTTTCTAGTCCACTTCAAGAGGTCATCTCGAGAATTAAATACCTACAAAACATATGACACCATCATATTTCATTCATCAAATAAGATTCACATGTCAATCACCTTTACCTTATTTGTAGTAAATGCTTCACTGCATTCACGTGGCCTACATTCATTATCATATGCATGAGAAGATATTGATTGCATCATATCAAAATCATCTACCTCCCACATGTCACACTTATCTAATATGCCAGTTAAAAATTCTACATCCATGATCTTTAAACAAGTCAAAACTTCATTTATGGATACTGAATTCCAATGACCAAAACTAACACGAAAAGTGGATTACAAAAAAACAACCCTTCCAGAAAAGTAGAATCCACATGTATGTATGCAAAGTTATGTGAAATCCTGTAACATTTACCTACAAAAGTAAAACAATACAACATCCTATTAATCTTGGAATCATGTCAAATACTCAAAAAAATAATGAGAAAGATATATGTCCTTAATAAAAAGTAAAATCTCAATTCTTTTAAAATTATTCTATTTAATTCCTTTTATGATTCTACTAAAACTAATTATATTATTGATAAAAAAAGTATATATCACACCCTTCAAAATAAATATATACTGTACATATGATAGAGAGAAAGAGAGATGTTAACATACTTCTTTGAAAGGTATCTTTGCTTCCTCAGGACATCTACCCTTTTATTATACAACAATTTTTTTATCTTTAAAAATATTAAAGAATTCCATATTTAATTTTTTTATGTCTACAAATATATAATATAAAAACTAAAAAAAATCTAAAATGATAATATAAGAATTAAAAGATATTAAAATAGTATTGTAACTTTAGTTGGTAAAAACACACAAATAGATAACCTTCACGTGCTCACTTCGAACAACATGATACTTGTAATATTATCATAAAAAAATGACAAAATTTCACTTCACAAAGATTACTAAAGACAACTCCTTAACAAGACGGATTTACCTCTGTACTCAACCTAGATAGTTCTACAAAGTATTCCTGGACCAAGCATTGCTGGGCTTCTTGACCTTTTCTTTTTTCTTTTTTCTTTTTTGGCTAGACTTACTGTGACTAGAACTAGAAGACATATTGAAAATATAACTTTGCATTTAATGATATTTCGTATAATTTTGAATAAAATATTAATAAACAATCTTGATAAATAATAACAAATTTATTTCGATAAATATTAACAAACTTTTTTGGTAAATAATAAAAAAAATCTTATAAATATTAAAAAGTATCTATATTTTTTTTAACCAACATCGAATTTGTTATCACTAAATTTGAAAACAATGTGTTCAACTGAATTTTTAAAATTAATCATACCACTATTCGATATCAAGTTGTAAATATACTAACAACAAAATATCTCATTTTAACAAACTAACGGAAAATGAAATAACCATTAACATGAAATTAATTGAAAAAGCAAAAATTTGTATTGTGCTTGAAGCAATTTCCAACATCATTTTTATTATTGTTAAGAAAAAAATATATCATACCTTTTAAGATATAGTGCATATGACAGAGAGAAAGAGAAATGTTAACAATTTTTTCTTTGGTTGCACTCATCAGAAGGCGCATGATCGGACTGCACGTGTGAGAGAGAAGAAAAAGAAAAATTGTTCAATACATGAATTTTATAATAAAAATAATAGAGAGATTTTTGGTATATTAAAAGTTGGTTTAGTGCAGGTCAGAATTTGTATTGTGCAGGAAGCAATTGCCTTGGCCAAGTTATGAAAATATGAGCCCAAAAAAAGGATTCACAATTGGCTCATCAAGGGACGCCAACACATCTTATAGTAAAGGACATGCTCATCAGTTTTCACATCTCGATTCTTCTAGGACTCTTGGAGATTCAAGAGGTCACTCATCACCAAATCACACATGTTCACTGTAATATCCCAAATTTTATAAAATTATTTAAAATATAAATTTAAATAGTCAAATCTTATATTAGCATAATAATTGATAGATGGTAGGCCTACAATGAAATGTTTCATCAAGCCATAGATTTTTAAATGGATTGAACTAAGACATAAAATGAATTTAAAAGATATGTTTCATCAAGCCATGAAGGTAGAGAGACAAATGAAGAGGCACTATGTGTCAAAAGTATGCCTTTTGGAATTCTTCAAAGGAAAGAGAGGAAGAAGACAAGTCCTACCAAGGTAAGTCTTCTAAACCATCTTCTTCTTCCTCTTCAAAAGATCATAAACATTCTTCCTCTCACTCTAATGATCATTAGCATTCGTCTTCTTCCAAGGATCATATCTCTTCTTCTTTTTCACCTAAACCCTAATATGAGGAAAAACAAGTGCCTTAAAATGTTTTAAATGTTTGGAATATAGGCACAAAACTTACAATTATCCAAACAAAGGTGATAAAGAATGGAGAAATACAATCTGAGCATTCCTCCTTATCTTCTTCTTCTTCTTCTTCTTCCCCTTCATCTTCTTCTACTTCTTCACCAATCAAGAGTATTTCTTCTTCTAATGATGTTTAATATCATGAAAGAGTAAAAAACAATAAGTTGTAGCAAAGTTAACTGCAGAAGCAACATATAGGCAATAAAATTAGTCATCAGCTGTGAGCTCATATGGATAAAATAACCTGTCAAAGAGCTTAAATTAGAAAGCTCCCAAATATTATATGACAACTAAGAAACATTACACATGGTTTGTAATCTTGTCTTTCATGAAATGACCAAACATATTGAGGTGAATTATCATTTTATAAGAGAAAAACTAAATCTTAAAACATCACCACTAAATTTGTCATCAATAATGAACAAACTGACATAGTCATCAACTTTACATAAAAATTAAGAGTTAACTATATTTAAAATAATGTAGACACATATCACCTTTATGCTCTAACTTGAAAGAAATATTATAATTATAAAAATAAGAAGTTAATCCTTTATTATTAGAAATATTGAAATAAGAAGTTGATTATATATAATTAAAAACATCTTTTTAAAAACATTTTTATTTATTATCATATCATAAGATATGTTACCGGACGAGTTCAAATCTATCTATTATATTGATTTATTTTTCTAAATATAAATAAAACAACTGTATTGATCTTTTTATAAGTATAATTTCATTTACAACTTCATTAAATAAAATAGAACGTTATAAAATTAAAATAAAACAGCAATCGAAACAATATTTATATTTTACTATTTTTATTGTTGAGTAAATATTCCAAATGATAGATCTATACAACTACAATAGTTATGATAAAACATTATTTTTTTTTTCTGAATAAGCTTTTACAAAGTATTTGTTTGAAGAACGATTTTTCAGCAATATACATGCCCTGATATGGACGTTTTAAGTTATGAGGTAGCTCTGAACTTTACAATAACCCTCTCAAAAGTCATAAGCCACAAAACATGTAGAGATTCAGATTTAACAGCAGGGAGACCCTACAAAGGATGGCAATATCTGAATCCAGCCTAATACTTCCAACCTGGTCTTCCTTCTTCTGACAGGTCAAAAAGGTCAAGAGAAGGGAAGTTACGGGACAGGTTGACTTTGATCCCCAGAGTCATGTACTTGCAATAGCTAGGTTCTGAATCTCAGAAAGATTGAAGATTTTGTCCCCAACACTTTCTGCCACTGCCCTTATTTCCCACGAACTCACTTGCTACTGCTCATCATGGAGTGAGTGAGTTCATGCAAATTAAAAAAGTCAACCAATTGCCACCACCAATCCTAAACCACATGTGAGAATCTCTACATAGGATATTAGAATATGTGTGTAATGTAATTGACCTAATAATGGTATCCAAGAGTCTTCTCTTGTCCATACGTGAATTTCTGTGATGCAATGCAAACAACAATGCAGCTCAGTTAAACTAAGTTTGTACCAAATTTTATTGTATATTAAAAGACAAAAATTAAGAAAAGATAGCGACAATTAATAAGAGTAATGTGAGGGAGAGAAATAAAGAAATGCACAGTAAAGAGTGTGGCAAAATTTGTTATATAAACAATGTAATTCTTTAAAAATACCACACGTCAACCCTATATTTTGCTGATAAACAAAAACCCTATATTTGAAAAAACAAGAAAAAACAGCACCTTTCTCGTTGATTTTGTATGTTAATTAAATACTCACTATTTTTCTTAACATATTATCTTGTATGCATTTTGTTGTCTGATTTTATAATAGATTCATTTACCTCTTCTTTTTTTTCTTTTTTCGAAAAACATAGCCATTATCGTTCCTTAGTGTTTGATGTTATGAAAGATTGATATATTGCTCCTAAATATCGATTTTTAAGTTGAATTACCCTTTCAAATAAATTTCTATGGAAGTAAATATATATAATATAAATTTATGAAGAGTCTACACTTGTCCCAACCAATGTTTATGATAACATATTACACTTTAAAAAAATTAAATATAGTAATAAATTTTTAAACAATTTTGTTAGCTTTATATACATGATCTAATTGATAAAAAACATAAAATTTATCAATGGTTGTATTAATTAATTTTTATTCTATAAAATGTAATGAAGGGTAAATTTGACTCATTTTTACATGTAATGGATCATAACTTGTAGTACTATTATATTTATATATAGTAATAAGGTATAGGGCTCTTAACTTTTCTAGCATTTAATAGACTTAAATAAGTTTTTAATTTTTGAGAAAAGTGAATTTTGATTTTGATTCTGTGACGTTAATTCGTTTAAAATTTAAAGTCAATATTCGTTACCCTTACTATTATATATATAACATGAGTTAAATATGTTGAACAGCATGTAATGAAACATATTAGTGCTGTGATATAATGTTAAATATAATATTTAAAAAAAAAACTCTCAATATCTGCAAAAGAAATGAAATCTTAGTTATCTATATTAAAATAAATATGGGGAACTAAAGAACTGTCTTAAAATTTGTTTTTTTAATTCGTTTAAAATTTAAGTCGATATTCTTTACCGTTACTATATCACATCAGTTAAATGTGTTGAACAGCATGTAGTGAAATATAATGTTAAATATAATTTTAAAAAACTCTCAATATCTGAAAAATAAATAAAATCTGACTTATCTATATTAAAATGAATATGGGGAACTAAAGATGACTTGGAATTTGGAAAAACATGAAAATAAAATAAACATGTTTTATCATGACTAAAACTAAATTTCACATTTTTTCAAAAACTGAAAATAATGTTTAAAATTTTATAGAAATAAAAAAGAAAGTTTCTATAATAAAAAAATCTAAATTCATTAATCTTACAAGACTAAACAATACATTAACCTCTATTTGATATTAAAGGTATATACGTATGAAATGGTTGGGGTATATGCTTCTGCAACGCAAGTTATTAATATTGCTAAATTAATTAACCTTTTTCATTCTAAAGTTTAACTTATAAGATCGACTCTCACACTTGTCTGTCTTTTTTATATGTTATAATTTA
>Ga0209489_104537_pt1 | contig 25446 bp, 10 predicted proteins | sample SiratrowhiteBW_FD_187527 | JGI IMG/M metagenome (GOLD analysis project Ga0209489, IMG submission 187527) | Root nodule microbial communities of legume samples collected from California, USA - Siratro white BW (SPAdes) (version 2) | ecosystem: Host-associated > Plants > Roots > Nodule | place...
ATTGATTTCCCGTACCATATTTTTCATGAATTTTATTTTATTAATTTAAATTTATTTTGTTAACCTATGCAAAGTTTCTTTTTCTTAATTATGGCAATAAAATAAAACAATAAAGCTAGAAAAAAAATTTTTATATTATTTATTATTTAAATTATTTACTTGCCCGGACGAAATTGGGTGTTGACAGCCATATATAATAAATTAGATTCAATTAGATTCAAGTTGATCAGTTTCTAAAAATGGTTCACTTAATGTTTTCTTGAATAGATTAGACCATTAGTGGGTTGGAATCTTCCCATTTCAACCTGTTCGATGAACCTTTAACGTTAAACTTCGTTGAATTTTTGAATGACAACTTGGAAATGGAGCCAAGGCAAAAGATCCACTTATATTTCTTATCTCCAAAGGAATTTTTTGGTGGATGCACTTGACAAAAGCATTTGTAATGAGGGAATCAATGATAGGACTTCTTAAACATCAATTACATATGTTTTTGCTTCCTGCATTCCTACTGCACCTCGCTTCTCCATTGTCACTTCACTTTTTCAGAGGAAGAAGAAAGACTTGTTATGGAATGTATATATTGCATGTCTTTTGGAAAGCTTTTTTCTGGAAATATTGTTTAGTAAATTTTTTCTCGAATACATATAATATGTTCTAGAAATTATTTTCAGGAAAACTCATTCCAAAAAAACATCTCATATATTTAAAAAGTTTATTCTGAAAATTCTCTTATTGAAAGTTTTTTTATGTTTAAAAAATTGTTCTGAAAATCTTATTCAAAAAATCATATTGTTTCAGAAAAATTATTCTAAAGAATTTCCATAACAAATAATTTGAAAAATTAAAATAGTCATTTAAAAAAAATTATAAAGGTGTTAGTAGAAAAAGCTCTTACATATTGTTACAAATGTGATTAAGATTCAAATCAATGATAGGACTCCGACCACCCTCCGTCTTCACTTCACTCCACTCACAGTCTATTTCGCCTCCCTCCAATATTTGTTTCTCCTATGCTTCTCTCCAACTCCACATTCCCATTTTGTTTCTCATCTCCCAAATTTACTTTCCCCTTTCCTAAATTTTAAAATTTTACTCCTCCATTTTATTTTTCTAATTACATATTCAACCTTCCCGCTTACACGATTGAAAAATTCTATCATTTATCAACATTTATATTCTCAAAAAACGAAGAACCATTTAATCAATTAAAGAACATAACAATTTATTATTTTTAGAAAAATCTTGAACGTAAAAGATAATCAATTATTCTATATATTGACTATCATAATTAATAATCTATTAACGTTGTTTCTCGAAGTATATAAAGAAATTTTCCAATCTAAGACCATTATTAAATATTACAAATACCTGAAAAGAAATTAAAGTTACCTCCTGTTTTATATTTTTTTTTTTTTTGAATTTAGGAAAAGTGTTTTTTTTTTTTTTTTTTTTTTTTTTTTTTTTAATTTATGAAAAGTTTTTTTTTTTTTTTTTGTGCACTTTCTTGTTTAGAAACCAACCACGTTCATATGATATCTTTCTACTTGATTTAATTTTCACAAGTAAATTTGATATGTTGATCCAGTAGTCTTTACACCCAGTATTTTTGTAATTGGTTTTGAAGGAAGTTCGGATGCTTGAGTGTATTACATATTATTGTGAATGTATTGCATGTCATCGGTAGTAGTTCACATTGTTTAGCACCTTTATTCTTACATGCCCCCTCTCTGAATTACTTGTGGAGTTCACATTGAGCAGTGTAAAGAAACTATATTGCATCCATAGTTCATGTTTAAAAATGCATCTGAGCTTCGATTGATTATTTTGCACCCAAAATGTAGTTAATTCTTAATTTTTCTTTACAATAACACATTTCAATGTAAAATCTAGGAAACGAAATTAATATAAAAATAACTAAACTATGTTCTACAGTCTTCAAAATTAGTTATATTAAAATCAATTTTACTCAATTTTGAAACAAGCAGTTCCACATCACACATCAATGTTTAACAACAAACTTCGTCCAATAATCAACTTCCTCTACCCGCCTATCAACTTCTTCCCCAAAAAACCAGGCAAAATCCACCATCTCACCTAGGCTAAAGAAATTCCATGACACACGAGTCCTTTGGCTCAGTATAAGCCATGACATTCATGCTGTGAACGGTTAGGGGTGGGATTTCAACAACAGTTCAAAATTGAACAAAGGGAACAGATTGAATGATGTAGGCATGGTCAATTTAGCAAAAGTGTCGCAACTAGCAAGTGCCTCAACTAAAAATCCTACTAGTATTTGAGAACAACGATACTAAAAAGAACATTTAAATAGATCCACAAAACTGCTTCAAATGCCATGGTAAAGAACATTGTTCAGTTAATCTCCAATTCATTCTCCGTACTGGACAGAAATTTTAATATCAATGAAGTGTAGACGTGAAACTATACAAACAATTAACAGTATCATCCCACATGCTATGTTGGAAGCTTCCTATAAATGACAAAAGCAGCGTAGCAAAAAAACATTGGCTCCCAGCGGCAAGTAGATATAACACTCGATACCAGAGAAAATGCAATCGCAAGGCCATCATTATCATTATAGTTTACCACTTGTAGACTTCCTTTCAAGTATCCGTATCTTGTCAAGCAACTCTTGGATGGTATTTGATGCCTCCTACAGGACCAAAAAACAGGTAATGCAATTGCAACTTGCTTTGGATTCAAAGAAAACAAAAAGAGCATAGCACCCTTTCTTTCATTTTTATATATATTCAGGGAAGAAAGAGATGGAGAGGGACTGGCAGAGCATTAGGTAAGAATAAAACCTGAAGCTTCTTTCTTAAATTTTTCTCTTCAGCATCACGTCTATCCCTCTCTTCAGAGAATACATCAATGAGAGTTTCTTGATCGTGGTTCAACTCGTCAATCTTTTTTACTAACTCATTTAGCTGACGAAGAAATGAAATAAGAAATTTGCAACTGAGGTCAAACAAGGATAAAAGAAGTTTTACTGGAGGTACAAATTCATCAAGTATAATATTCTATGTCCTCAAATTTGGATCAATCAATTGAATCTACGACTTTTCTTTTTTATTTCGTTTCAGCATAACACATGTGCAAATGAGATATTCCCTAAGGGTAAAAGAAAAGTAGATTTGCATGGGGATAGACTTCAAAGATGCAAGTTCGACAATATACCCGACATTATATCACATTGTAACTTCACTACGGGACGCTTCACTTTCTCTTCGGTTAGAACCTTACCAGTCAACCTTCCCTAGTTAGTCTTGTACAACATATCCACAACCAGCTCTGATACTAATTAACAAGTATCCAAGCACTATAAAACTACACCCTTAAAGCTTAGCCAAAAACTTAAATACTCGATCAAACATCTCATATTACACAATGTGTCCCATAACACTCAATTCTCAATCATAAGCACATCAAAGACTATGTTAAACAAGCCTAGAACTCAAAAGTTGAGTTTGAGTGTAAATCTTTCCTTATAGGAAAGTCCTGAGTACACTTTTAAAGGTTCTCTCACTAGTAGTAACTCCATTATAAAGGTATAGTATATATAGCCAAGAAAGAAGCCACTTGAACACCTTTTCTCAAGCCTTTCACAGTTTATTTTCTTTAGGTGAATAGAGTATCCCCTAGTTATGAGTCAACGAATAATTTTTCAAAATAGTTCCGTACACGCGCGAACCTAAAGTTCAAACCCCTGATCACATAACTTGACACTTGATCTGTCATAGTATTTTATAGTCTCCAGCGTCTCATGCCTTGTCTGTACACTTCGTTGCTCCTTTTATGCCTTAAAGTAATCTCCTCGGGCATGGTTCACTCACATCACCTTTGCTTTGCTTGAGTTTGGTTTCTCTCATTGTAAACTTTATGCCCTTGGGTCTTTCTTTAATTTATTATCCTTCACTCGTCTCATGCGTTCCCTTGATTGTATTATTTGTTCCCTTGATTGAAATAATTTAAAATGAGGACAATTCAAGCTCAATGTATTTGAATATCTTGTGAAATTACCTAATCCAAACGCAAGGTAGAGATGGTTCAGTCCATTGGGGACTTTCACAAACCTGAACCAATATTATTGCTTCAGTGTTGACTAAGAGGAAAGACAGAGGGTGAACAGAGGAATTTTTTTGAAAAAAAGTCCCGAAGAGAAAATAGGGTCTATGTTTTAGGAGTTATGAGAATTTTAATACTTTGACCGATTCAAGAAGAAACAATTAAGGTACTTAGTTTTGGGAGATAATAAAACCTTAAACAAAGAGGGAGAAGTAATGGCCACTGATATGGATAACCATAATGAGGGAAAATAAACTTCCTACTTTCAGAAATGATATTTTTCAACTAGTAACATCGGAAATCAAAAGTGAGGAGCACTTATGATAGTTATTATGTAACAGTGGATCTAATGGTGAAAATAATAACTGACATGTTGGTACTTTGGAGTTGAAGATTCAGGACCCATTAGAAGTAACAGTAATTATCATGCTTCCAGTTATAATAGAAAAATGTTTGTGCATCTTATAGGTGAAGAGATGGGGTGCTATCCTTAGTAGTTTTGATGCATAGCAATTCAAGAGTGCTCTTATCAGGGTATTCCCCAAATAACCCTACAATGACTCCTGGAGATGTTGTTTGAGTATAGGGAATTTACAATAAAAGTTTATTTAGGATCTGTTTAGACAATTTTCTGTATAAGCACTTCTAGAAGAGAAATATGAAGAAAAAATAAAATGATTTTCTCCATAAGCTATTTTGTAAATGTTCTCTCGTATAATTTTTCTAAATTCTTAATTTTAACTTATGAATAGTTCATTTCATGCTTTTCTTCTTATTTTTTTCATCTAAAAGTGCTCATGGAAAAACTTATCACGGAAGACTCTTATTATAGAACCAATAAAACAACTAACTAAATCAAGACAATAATCAACCAAAAGCACGAAACTACCTCTATCCTAATCAAACAATTCAAATAAAATTAAAATCCCGAACAAGATAAATTCTCCAACAGACAAAAAGTTAACACAAATAATCATAAACAAATAATAGAAACTAGCAAACCTATCTATATCATTTAGTGACACCAATGTAAAGTAGATCATGTTCCAAACCTGAGTTTCTAGAGATTTACTCTTGTCTTTCTCACGCTGCAAAGCTTGAGAGACTTCTAAAATTTCATCTTCCTTCCTCTGTAATCTATAAAAAAAACAAGGATAAGGCGCAATGAATTAAGTTCACTAAAGAAAGCAATAGATGCAGTGAATGTTCTAAAATTACAATATACCTTTCATTCAACTGACGGTTCTCTTTCCTCAATTGCTCGAGTGTCAGTAAATCATTGTCCGATGGTGGTTGCCTGCCATCATTTACATCTTTTCCCTGCACTCAAACATCAACTCTTTTTTAAGAGACATTTTCAGACAAAAAACAAAAAAAGAACATTTAGTTAAAAGGCATTTTAGACCATTAGTCATCTTCACCATAACTCAGATTATAGAGGACTTTTTCACAATTAAATTTTACAAAAAACTCATTTTGGAACATCGATAGTAAACAAACAACTAAAATCATCAGCGGATTGAATTACATGCCATTATTATTGTTTAATGAATTCTTTCTGAGACAATAATAAAATATCAGCTTATTGGCACCGTAATAACCTGGCTAATTGGCACCAGTTAAAGGCATGTCATACAATTTTTTTAATCTACTAAAAAATATTAAACATCGTGGCTTTTACTAGACAGTTGGCACCTATGTATGACCTCCCATACTCCCTCAAAAATAAGACAAGCTTTGTTGCTTTGGACATTTACATATTCTAAATTTTTCTATCTTTCTTCATTCTTCATTCCTAACTACTGATAAAAGGTTGTACAGCCCAGCCGGTGTAGAAGCAATAAATTTCCAATTCCACCCTTTCTAAGCCTTACATGTTAACAATTCAACTTCTAATGCCTTGATATATAATAGCTGAAAAAAGGAGAGTGAAATAAAGGTGACGATATGCGCACTACCTTTAGCTTTGATGCAGATGCCCGTGTGTAGTGTGAGGCTTTTCCATTTGATGTAGTGTCTCCATTTTCATTTTCAAATGACTTCTCAGCAGTAGATGTCTTCTTAATTGTTCTCTTAGGCAAGACATCATCATTGACATCATCGTCAGAGGATGATTCTTCGGATGAACTTTGTATTATATGTTCAGGAGGAGACACAGGAGATTGGCCATTAATAAATGCACTATTTTTTTCTGTTTGTTTTTGTATCCGTTTCTTATTCGATTGAGAATGCAATTTGTCTGACGTCAATGGTGTCACCTTGCCATTCATGGTAGAATATTTCCTTTTTGATTGTGATGGTTCTGGAACATATTCAGAAGATGTGTCTACAAAACAAGATCCATTTGTAGAATACCATATGGTCATCCATAATACGATTTCAATCACTGACCAAGTAGCGTAGTATCAAACAACAATAGCAAGGCCTCGAATCATACCTTTATCACCAGAATCTCTGATTTGTATTTTATTTCGATTGGAAGCATAACCAATTTTATGGCAGTTAGTGCTCCTAAATAAAATAGAAAATAACAAATAAGTAAAATATAAAGAATTAATGTTATTCACAAGCCATCTCATGAATAGTCCAATGAAGAACAAACAATTACCAGTATTTTTTCTGCATTTGTATCAATTTAGACTCCAGTCTTGATAAAACTAATGTACGCTCAAACCCTTGTTTATCATGAGCAGGTTCAACAAAATTGGCTTCCAAGACACCTGCAAATAGAAATGAACCTTATGTTAAACGAATGCGCTAGACTTGATAAAGGGACCTCAGAACTCAATGAACATAGAAAAGGTTCCACCAATGACCCCACGTCCTCCACTTCCAGCTGGATTCCAGATCCTCCAGAAAGGCTGACAATCAAGAAAATAACCTGTAAGAATTGTGACAATGTTTTTGGATCCTAAAAACAAAGAGAACAACTCCACCAAGTGGCAAAGTCCATATTTATTATTTTATTATGGAACCACTAACGACTGTTAGAAAGGATATCTAGAGTTCTTCACTAGATTTCCAAGTTCCACTGACAATAATTTAATTTAATTCAAAAGAAACTCCTTACAACAAGGCCAATTTCAGAACAGATAAAGCAAAATTGTTTTCGGAACAATACCCAACAGACGCACCAAAGTATCACACCTAACAGCCCGGGGATAAATTGCAAACTTTCTGCTTTCTGTAAGAGGATACTATTTCTTGGCTACTGTTGCTATTATAGCTTACTGCTCGCTATTCCCCTTACTGGCTATTAAATTAGCAGGCAGTCATAAATGGCTCCTTTTAGTTTGCCCAGGTTCTGAAGCTATGCATAGCACATGTAACAAAACCAGATCGCTTTGTATGTTAATGTCAGAATCAAGAGATTCTAATTTCTCTGAATTTCTCTAATAATTTCTAAGAATGAAATACGGAAAACAAAGGGTGATACTAGGCAAATAAATAAAAACAATAATAAAGGACCTATTGATTGTGTTTTTAGCCAGCATGCAAAAACAGAAAGTATACATCAAATGACCAACTTTGAAATCAACAAACACAGGTTAACAACAGAAATATATTCTTCATTATCTCAAAATCACTATGCCCACGGAAACTTTGAAAGGGAGAAAGAAGGATGAGCATCACATATGACATTCTGATGCTTATATCATTTGTTAATCATAATAAACCCTACCTTGATGAGTCGATTCTTATGATAAACATTAAAACCCGAAACATCAACATGGTGAACTGCATCCTTCACAAATCCAATAGTAACAACAGCAACCATCTGTCACAAGATCTAGATGAAATCACATTTCTGTACAAGCTGGGAATATCAAACACAGAGACATACATATGAGTCTTTTGAAAGAAGCCCATCAACTCCAGCTTGAGGCCTGTAGGTCACCTCCTGAGACATCATCATATCATTCACGATGTTGTGATGTAAAATATCTTTACCGCGGAGAATAATTCGGAAGCCAGAAGGAAGTCTCAGATATAATATTGAAGCATAACTCTGTATATCAAGAAAATAATAAGTATGATGATAAACACAAATCATAAACCAGATACATGTCTATACTAAATATAGAAAAGAACGAAGGTCTTCAGAGGCTAATAGATGGCAAAAAAATGGAGAGGAGACATGGAGATAGGAGGGAACAGCAAAAGTTAATTAATTTCCATGAAATACAGAGGAAAAGAAATAAAAAGCAGTGTTCCCACTCAAATTAATTTCCATGCAAAATTTGTGAGAAATGGAGAAGAAATGCACAGCAGTTTACATTTTGTTGCTTATTAACCTAGCTCATAATTGGTTACTGCAACTTATAATCAATTTTGCGTGAAGGCATAATCAATCGAGACAGAGGCAAAACCAATATAATTGGCTGAGCAAGTGACCTTACAGAATATAGATGATCAATTATTATATGAAAAAGTTTATTATGTGGCAATTTTTTATTTTACTTCTTATTTCTCTCTTTCTTTTTACTCTTAAACCAAACACTTTATTTCGTTATTTTCATTCACTACTTCTCTCTTCCTGATTCCCATCAACACTTTTTCTCACAACTTTCTTTCTTTTCTACTAAATACACCCTAAACTACCGATAAATATTACATTACATATTACACACACAGTGGAGCAGGAATACCATGCAGAAAGCAGCTGAATCTGCTTTCTTTCTACTCAAATATTAGTAGCAATAATAATCATTTTGATTTACCCTTAGTGAATGCCGATAGGTCAAAAAATGTAGAGAATTGGGAAACTCTTTAGCCATCTGTATGTTTTTCTCATCTCGATTAACACCTCTTATTTGGATATCCTGACATAAAACCATAAATGTGTCAGATTTTGTATGAAATTTGTTATAGAAAGAATTTTTCTTGAGGGAGAATGATTTTCAGTTATCAAGCATACATGTGGATCAGCATCGAAATCAAGTTCCAGTTGACCTTGGTCATCCTCCCAAAGATTGTATATAATTACTCGTGTACCATGGTCTTTCACCAAGTTGAACTAAAAATTAAGACAATAACAGTTTATCAACAATATAGACATATAACCATGACTAATGGAATTAGGATATTAGCACCAAGAAGAGCAGATGTTACGTAAGAAAAGAAAAATATCAGATTAATTACTCTCTTCAAGCAATAAGGGAGTACCTGACGAAGAAGATCAGCCTCATCAGAAAATGGTGACCACTGTACCATTGTTTCAACATTTTTGTTCCAATCATCCAGAGAAGTTCGTATTATCTTATTCCATTGCTGCCCTTGTCTTTCGTAGTCCAACTTTAGTTTCAGTAATAAATAGTTAGATGCACAATTAAAAGAACATATTCAAATAATCAAATTAAATAATTCATCCAATCCACAAACATCCAGACCCTATCCCATGTCTTGCAATCCATGAATTATGTTTTCAAAACCTCTACTCATCCCTAGATGTCTAATTTCAGTCCACAAACATACTGACGCATCCTGTGCTTTACAATCCATGAATAATGTTTTCAAAACCCAGTGGTCCTCACAGCAGAAAATTCAGATAATTATTCCAAGATTGAGCCAATAATGATAGAGGTTTAAGATGCAATGTATTTTGAGGCCATGGGAATTCAGCCATCTTCAAGCAGACAAATTATATCACTCTATCAGAGAATTCCACCAATATATAGTATAAATAAGCTCCTACTACATAACACCACGAAAGAGGCTTTTGTGGCTCATACGAGATTATGTTAGAAAAAAATCAATATAAATGTTTTAGTTTCATTCCTAATAATAATATATGCTCAAAAAACCTAAAATCTACAAGTAAAGAAAACAAATTACCATGGGTACTACAATGTCTTCCTTCCCCGTACTCCTCAAAAATGTGTAAGACAGCAAACCTATGCTTTGAGTAGAGCTAATAAAACATCCAGATCACCCCATTAGATATATAAGCTTGTCGTGAAAAACAATAAATTTATATGAACAATAATCATTATAGTTTTATTATTATCATTTAGTTGATTCTATTATATGTTATGTATGTCTTACATAAAAAAAGTTGTTGGACTTGAACTGAGGCACAACAATCCAAAATTTCTGAGAGGAGGAAAAAAGCCTATAACCCTAATATGACCCAACCCACAATATATGAAATGGACAATAGAAAGGAAATGGGACAGTAGTTGAGGTCACAGAGGCTGTCCAGGACAAAACAAAGGAGAACATCCCTACACAACGGAGCTGATAAAAACACCAACAAGGATATTTTCACGCAATAGGACAATAGAATGTCAACACCCAAAACAGACAGAAGCTTACAAGAGAGAACCAGTGAACCACGAAATTGTCACCTAGATGCATAGTGCATAAACCGTGACCCGGAAACAAACACATCCAATGTCATTTTTGGCTTTTATTTCTAGTGTCAAGCTGAGCTCACTAAATGGACTTTAAACTCATAATTTTATGGTTATCTTGCGATTTTGATAACCATGATCGCAGTAGGTAGACATGGACGCCAGACAAATTCACCTCAAGCACAATACAAACACTGACGGTTAACAACAACAATTCTACAATTCCTGATTGTGACAGTAGTAAACCAGGTGACCTCAACTAAATATATATTTATTTCTCTGGGAACAAAATCATTGAACTCCAACAAACAAGGAACATTTCATATGGGTGTGCTTTATGCTGCACACTTAATGTAAACATGCTCCTCAGGACGGCAACTATAGAAACTTCATCAACCAAAATTCACAAATAATAAAAGATAAACAGATCGTTCAGATTTTTAATGTGATAAAAGAAAATAATATCACATAAATGCAGTAGCAAGATAACCTTACATTATACAGTTCTCTTTTCGTGTGATAAATGAAGAATTACCTCACACAATTTGTGAAGAAACTATTATTATATAAATAAATAGCAAGACAACCTTACATTCCACAGCTATTAGTAAATTTGGTAAAAGGTAATAATACACCAAATGAACCCATCCCCATGAGTATTGTCTGAGTCCGTCCCGATTTTGACAAGGAATTCCCACATTAACTGGGTACGGGTATGGGTAATACCCGACTTTTTAAATTGGGTATGGAGATAGGAAAAGATATATACATATCCACCCACCCCCGTCCCCATTTCCATCCCAATACCCGTTCCCATTTTAAATTACTAAAACACATTTACTTTATTAGGTAAACTAAAAAACTTAAATTAACTTTTCTTTAGTCTTTAATTTCGTAATCTATTTCTAGGTCATACATTTAATCATTTCTACTCTTTTATTATAATTATTCTACTTTTATCCAATTGTTATTTGATACTCTTATTTGATATTTATACAAATTATAATTTCTTTCTTGATATTTGACATATGAGAAAATAAAATGTGATTCTTTTGACATTTTCCTTTACTGTAATTTTTAATTTTTATAAAATTTTGATTTAATTAATATTTGAAACAGTAAAGGGATGAGTACGGTTATACCCATTCCCCAATAAGAATGGGGATCAGACAAAAAATTCATACCCATTAGGTATGGGGACGGGAATCAATTTTGACTTCGAGGATGGGATGGGATAGTCAAACTTGCATCCGCCCCGTTGTCATCCCTATGCATGAAAACAAGCATTATAAATCCAACAAATACTAAATCATAAATAGATTGCGTCATGGCAAGTTCCCCCCTATAGGCAAAATATGTCTCAAACCAGGAAAGAAATTTGAATGAAGCAAGAAGAGAGTCAAACAAACCTTGTCCCATCCTTCCCAGGATAACGGGAGAATACAATTACATCAGCCCCTAACCTCATGGTACTTGTTTTAAAGCCATTTCCATCTATCACGTGAACACAAAAGATAAGCATACTCTTTTGACTAGAATATTCAATAAGATTTATATTCTACCCTAGAGTAAAAGTTTACATTGTCCAATTGTATTTGCCAATTTGCTTTTCGCAGAATACCCCAATGACATGCATTGACGCATTTTATCAGGATCCATCCCACCACCATTATCTGAAATAAAAATTAAAGATAAAAAATTTTAGACTTTTTACAACAAAAAGAAAACAAGAGTGGGAAAAAGAAGAGAGAGCATATAGCACCTTTATTGTGATTTTACCAATAAGACAAAATCAAATTTCTAAACCTTTTTCACGTATTCTTCTTATGTCAAATAATAAATTTTATTTTTCACTAGAGATGAAAAAATGGGTTATGTTATCTCTTAACAGTATAACACTGGTAGCATCAAATTAACTTATTTTCATTTTCTCTTGTATTTACAATTTCCCATCAGAACTTGTTTTTTTGGTAGTGAACTTGTTGATGTCAATGCACTAAGGACCAGTTTGGAGTGGTTTTTGGTTGAATGTACGGAAATTTAAAAGAACTACAATATTTTAGTTTTTAAGAAATAATTCTTTTTTAATTTCAAATTTTGAAAAAAGCTCAATTTGAAAGCTACGTATCATGTCAAATTAGTTTAATGGTATTTGTGTATGGTGGTGGTCAAGGTTGTCAAACTCAAGTTAGCTCTTTAAACTATAACGAGTTCACTATCCTAGGTAGTAGAAACAACTTAGATCTCTATCAAACTCTTTAAACGCGTGTAAACTTCCTAGTCAAGAAGTGAGTCATCGTGTTTGACATCAGTGTCTTAAAAAGTGGATTAAAACTTAACTCAATCATACAAAACCAATATATAAGATAATGCTAGCACTCACTTATTTACTTTGTTTTTGCTATATCTCTAACCAATATGAAATCTCCAACACACCCTTCTTACAATGAGGATATGAGACTAAATATTTATAGATGGTCTAGCAAGAGGCAAAATAGGGCTAACAAACTTTACTATGATAGGCTCTTATACCATCTTACAAAGTAGATTGAAGCCTAATTCAACACTACAAACCCCATTTATAATATAAGGTTTGCTAATTCTCTTTATTATGAAGTTAAAAAAGTTTAATTGTTGTTGTGCTAAACTTATTATGTTATCTATTTATGTCATAATAGATTTCTTAATATTATGTTTTATATTTAGTAAAATCTTACAAGTATATGAGTCAAGCATACAAAATTTCACGAGTTCAAGTAGACATCAAGTTTGACAAACGTGTTGGTAACAATGGTAGTGGTAGTGATAGCAGCGTTGATGTAAATGGGGGTTACAATCGCAGCAATGATGGGAAGGACCACTATCAAATGTAGTGAGAGTGTGTTGATTTAAAACCATAAACCAAATTCACAAATTTTTTTCCTTCACTTTCAAAATGAAAATAAAAGTGTTTCGAAACAAGTTAATCATTTCATCTCCATTTTAGCCAAATCATTTTGTTTTGAAAATCAAAAACTCGCAACCACTCTAAATTGGCCCTAAAGTATTAATCTTTCTAGTTTTGGATTTCCAAGGTATCAGTGATATATTTGATGGACTAATCGATGGTTATTAATTATGGTCATGGTTACATTTTAAAAGCTTTTCTTTCTAGTTTTTATTTATTTGGTAGGTCAACCTTTGGGTCACCCTTTTATAACCTTTTTTTTTTAAGTTATAGTGAATTAAACCCAACCTAAACTTACCTAGGGTTGCTGGAACTTTTTGAGAATGGGTTGTCAACATGTCAAAAGGTGCAGTGCTATTTGTACCTTGGATATCAACTTAAGGAAATAAACAGACTATTGATGAAACAGTGGAAGGATTAAATATTTAAAGGAATACAAATGTATTTTCTAAATAACCGATTCAATTCTATCATGCACTTGTTTAAGACAAGTTGGGTAAAGTTACATGCAAGAATTTCTGAACAGAAATGAAATATAAATTAAGACTTGCTTTCTTCATGGAGAAATAAAAGCCACATTTTCTACGAAATCCTACAGTAAATTCTTGCATACTCTACTTCCTTCTGTTTTACTACCAAAACAAAATCAATCATCATAGCTAAGAATATGCTCCATTTTTTTCCATATATATTTTAAGTAAACATTTTATGAATGAAATACCTTCAATCAGCAACATCCTGGAGCCATCTTTCTTATTTATAAGCATATCTACATTAACATATGTCGCCCCATTACAAACCTGAAGTAAAATTCAAGTAAGGCAGGGTAATAATCACAAGTGGCGCTTTATTAAAAGGATGGGAAGCAACGCATACCTCATCTAATGAATTGTCCAAAAGCTCAGCAAAAGCTAAAGAAACCAAAGACAACCAATCTAAGTATGCTAAATAATAATAAACCTCAAAGGATAAGCGGAAGGAAAACAAAAATCCACTTAATATCACAAATAATGATTAACCAATGATACAAATTTGCTCATTTCCCACTTTACCTCCAAGAGCCCATTTATGGCTTGTGGCATTAGAGTGTAAAAACTTGGGGTGAACTCTGACATGATCCATACCAACTGCAGATTTTAGAAGAAATATCAGGTTAATTACTTTGTCAACAACACAGGCTGCCTCAGAACGTCAGGTTTGTGACAGCTATACAAAAAAAAAGTAAAAAAATAATAAAAAATAAACCAAAAAAGGGCATAAAATATCTATAACAATGAATCTATTTATTGCATAACAAAGAAGGTTCAAAAAAAATCTTGATACACGATCATCATCAATCCTAGTCATAATTAACAACCCAGTAACACCATCAACAAGTATAAAGGAGATGCAAAAAGAAAAAAGATCATATGCATTATAATTTAAAAAGCACAGACCTATGCAAACTAGGAAGAAACTGGGAACAAATCATACTTGAGGAACAGAGGTCAGAAAACACCTGAGATAAGAAGCTAGGACTGACAGAAAAGGAATGGGCTTTGCCCACTAAATACTTGGGTCCCTGAGAGGTTAGGTAGTCCTGAAAAACGTCGAAAGAATTCTAGGCTGAGAGGATAGGATAGGATGCTGAGTTTTTTAAACAGATGACACGATACTAACAAGGTAAGGTAGATGAAAAACATGCTTTATGAATACTAAGCTGTGAGGATAAGATGGGGCTGGCTGTGTTTTCTTGCAGATGAATGGATTCTAACTCTCAAATCCCTCTCGTGCAAAAAAAGAAGATAAAAGTCAACAATAGATGTCATTTATTTTTTACTTTCTTTATTTGGGAAAAACATATCAAGTGTAAAGACAGGTTGATGAAGACCTAGAGGCACAAAGAACTACTAATCAAGGAGTACAGGCGGCTGTAACAAGGTCAGAGCTAAAAGAATAGAAGGGCAGATCATCAAGACCATCAAACTTCTCTTGTAAAAGTAGAGGATAATAACGGAGCTTGTAAACATCAGTATAGTTACATTAGACAAATTATCATGTGCAGTTTAGTAGAAGTCTTATTTGTGAGGCCCAAGAGGAGCGAACACAAATCTTGCAAGTCTGAATTGTTCATCAATGCAAGTAGGACTCATTAATGTAAACACCATTACTGTTCATTAATGATGCTCAATAATGAAGTGGAACTCAACTCAGTGATAGCATGTGCGGATCCGCTTTTTGAACCAAAACTTGTAAAGGAAGCCAGCCCTTGTGATGGCCAAACGCAATTTGGTATGGTGTGCCTAGGAAGTTTCCTCGACCCTTGTTAGAAGACTCTAGTTAGCAGATAGGAATGGTTTAGTTAGTCAAAGCTTCTTCTATAATTTTTTCTTTCTCCACCATTTGTAGACAACTTTTGTTCAATTAAATTTTAGATAGTTTTGTTATTTTTGACAAAGATTTTCTCTTATTGTGTTTAAAACTTACTCTTAGATTCTTATCTTTTTTTAATTGCTTAATTCAAATGATTAATCCCCACTTGCACTTATCATTCTCAATGAAGGTGGTGTGTTCTACCTCTCCTACTCTCCTCCAAGTTTTGATTTCTTTGAATTCTTGGCTGAATCATGGAGTTCTCCTACTTTCTCCATGGATGTTTTATTGAGGCTTGAACTGATTGATATTGTAAGATCCTTTCAAAGTTGAATGGATTTTTCATCACAAGTGTTACAAAAGTCTTTGGAAAATAATGGACTTTGTGTTAGATAAGACATGTGATGGAGTAACTACAATCCAATCCAATAGGCAACCCTAAGGATTTTCCTATAAGGATATTATTGGAGATACTATATCGACTAGAGATATCATCAAATTATAATATCGACTAGGTTTAAAGTTCTCGTGGTATTAGAGTCTATTTTAAAAAATCTGTTGCACTTATCATTTCACAGCTATAAAACCATTCTCTATTCCCAAACTCCATTTTGTTGTACGTGGTCAAATGCTTTCAGTTTGGAATAAACATCCTTAGAAACTAGTAGAAAAACAGGCATTGTGTATCCGAATTGTTTATCCTTACATAGTTGGTGTGATTTCGATTCAATAACTGGCAGGAGATGTTGAAGCACAATATCAATGGAATGGTTCGCAACATCCATTAAAGAATAAAAATTGAAATTAAAGAAAATCAAATAAGAGCATCAACTCTTTATCACTGTTAGTTTCAGATTAAAGACAAGAAAACAAAACATAAAAAAATCCAAAACATAAAAACTCTCACAATGAGTTACGGTTTGTCATTCTATAAGATAGACAAAAGCAAAACGCACCTGTTGAAGATCCAGCGCCAGCGGAGGGAGCACCATCGTAATCCCCAGCCTTCCAGAACTGCTTGCTGCTATTCGCTCCCGGTCTCGTAAGCGATGTCGAGTTGGAAGCCCAATCCGGCGGCGGCAAGGCCAGCAGAGGTGCTGGTGGAGACGCCGGCGCCGGAGGTAGAGGGCTGAGGAATCCAACCGGCAAAACCGCTCCAGCGTCGCTGGTCTTTCGCTTCTTTGAAGGACTTCCTCGCTTCCGCAGGGCGCTGGCAACTACACTGTCCAAATCAACGTCGTCCTCGGAATCGCTGTCGCTGCTGCTACTGCTCAGTTCGATGACCGAACCGGGAGGAGGAACCGAAACGGCGCCGTTTCTTGGCTTCCTCTCGGTCACAATTCGATCCTCCAACACTTCCTCTTTCACGCAAATATCCATATTCAAGATATTTAGTTATATAAGAATGTAACAAGAGAGAAGAATGAAAGAAGATTATTGTGAAAATTGAAGAATAGTGCAGAAGGGGTTAATGGAAATCGTTGAGCCAATAGGTGATTTGTTTCTCTCTCTCTCTTTCGTATAGAGAAAGCCAAAAGACTATGAAAATACGGGAGTCCGCGCTTGATCCTCCCGAATCGAGGAAAATCTGGTGCACCCACTCTCCAGCTTCGTTTTTAAAATAACTGTTACTAAGTTACACCCAAGCAATTTTTATTTTATTTTGAAATGGTTTAAATTATATTTGCCCAAATCTTCTTGAGCAACCCTTCCTACTACTAACAACTATATTGAAGAAATTATATAAATACCAAAATTAAGAACGTGTTTAATAGAGAATTGATATTTATTTTTATAAAGAATTTTAAATATTTTATAACAAAATATATTATTTATATAAAAAGATCTAAAAATTTGAAATGATATGATTGTAGTAGAGTATTTGGCTAAGAATTTAAAATTATTTATACATATTTTTTCTTATATTTTTTTAATTTGATTTTAGATGTAACATCATCCGTTTGACTAGGACTGATATGGTTAGGAAGATTACTTAAAGTAGGAGTTTAATTAGAGTGTTTTTGTAAAAAAAATTATACAAACATGTTTAACTAAGATAAATGCAATGTTGGTGTACCCATCTTTTAGTATTATACTTAATAACTAATTTAATTTCATTAAACATGATGATTAACTGTATAATAAATATTTTATTATTTAAAATAATATTTTTTGTTAAAAATAATTTGGTCTTCGTATAAAAGATTTATAAATATATATTAAGCTCTTATTATTTGAGGATAGTATAATTTTTTTCTAAATGTATATCTCAAATAAAACTATGTGATCATTGTAAAAAAATATATAATTGGCCTCAAAATCAATTTTAGTTCATTTCAAGAGGTTCTACTCTAATTTTGATAAGAACATTTGATACCTATCATGGGATTGAAGTAAAACTATTATCAAAACACGTTATATGATACATAACAAAAATCAAAATCGTCTTACTTGTGACATATCACAACAAGGCCTACCTTCCCAAGAGTAATCTCAACAAGGTCAGTCTCTCTAAGAATGACCTTTTTAAAATCAATCTCCTTAAGCTCAATCTAAAGATGTTATCTTCAAGGTTGACATTCTCAAAAACGATTTTTCAAAAACGATCTCCCAAAAGCCAACTTTCCTAGGACTAATCTCCCTAAAGACGACCTTTTTAAACCGACCTTGCCAAGATTGATCTTTCCAAAAGTGCTATTTCCAATACTAACCTTCCCAAGTTTGGATAATATAGAAAAAATAACATCTTAATTACCATAAATAACTAAAAAGGTTGGCTTTTTAGTACTTCACATTCCAGTAAGATCAAATGTGTTATCTACAATCTTATGAATGTTTTTATAAATAAAAGCATAACCTAAGGTCATGGGAACAACAAAACTCTTAAAGATTATTTTTGTTTCGTAGCATATTGTATTATAGATAAATATTATGTCAAAGAAAAATTTTAAAATTTTAGAATATAATTATATTTTTTATTTTAATGATTTATGTAATAAAAATTGTTAAAAATAAATCTAATTTTTTAAATTATTTCTAAATATTCTAAAATTTTCTATAATTAATGAAGTAGTTGAGAGAAAAGTCTAAAATATTTTTAAAATATATATATAATTAATAAAGTAATTGAGAGAAATTAGTTTAAAACTTTTTCTAGAATATTCTCTTGAGTAAAACAACTAAAATTAATTTCTTATCATTTTAAGCAAACCAATTTGAAAAACATATTTTTTTAAGTTTTTTTTGTCTCTTTCGTTCTCTTTTATTTTGGAGGTAATTTTTTTTAATTATTATCACTATTTGGATGTTTGATCATAAATAAGTAAACTTTCTCTTCTTTTATATTTTACAAAAAACTTGCACTAAACTTCAGTGTAGCATCTCAAGCATATGATTTACAAACAAAATATTATGAAAGGAAAAATATAAAAGTTGGATAAATATAGATAAACGTATAATCTAACTTTTTATTAATTTAATATTTGAAATTACTTATAATCTTTTATTTTATCTATAATCTATATGCAGTTTATATAACAACTAATTATTTATTTGATATTCTCTTTCTTGACACGTCACCCCTTTCACTACTACTTTCTGTTTATTAAATGAACCTCTCGTAATAATACATTAATAAAAGAATCTCACTACTTACTTATGCTGCTAAGAAAATCACACTATTTACTTATACAACAAGTTCACTCTTCCAAAGAAGACGTGGACAAAAAAAAAAAAAATTATGTATGCAGGATATAATAATACAAAAATTATAATGGTAAAACTTATTGAGGATATATCACAATGGTACATTGAAGAGGCAAAGTTAAAATTAGTAGTTAAACGAAACAATTTACACGAATCAATCATGTAAATAATTATATTGTTATTTTTTAAGTATAAATGATATCATATAATAAAATACATGGTAAATATTTTTTTAACTTCAAAATTACAAATCTGATTATAGGATAATAAATTAACTAAGAAAGAAAGTAATTAATTGATGACTTACATGATAAGTTAACTCCAAACTTAAAATATATATATATATATATATATATATATATATATATATATATATATATATATCACTTGGAAAAGAGGTTGGCCATAGCATGACAACATGATATGAATTATATGAATATTTTTTAAGAAATAAGTTAATCCAACTTAAGGAAGAACCAAGTCTCATAAAGGTAAAGTTATTATCCTAATAAATAACCCTTACCCTTAAAGAATATTTAACTATATTTTCTATCTAATTGATAAAATCAAATTTTAGGGATTAAAATTACAGATTTATAATATCATAGAAACATAGAAACATAATTATAATTTGGAAATCAAAGAATAATTATTATATCCTGATATCAAAAAGTTAAATTAAAAAAATAAAAAAATAAAATTAAATGTATTAGGAAAAAATTTAAATAATGAGAGCAATATATTATTTTTATTTTTATTTATATTATATAATTTAGAGAACTTAAGCACCTATAAAAATACTGACGAAAATATGTAATTTCATTATGTAATCACAATAATAAAAAAAAAAAATTATCAACATGGGTAAATGGTATCTATGTAATACGATTTCAATAAAAAGAATACATGTAAAATAAAATCCATAATAGTGAACTGAATTAATTAATTCCGACTCATAGTACATTAATTTAGTATTCTCGTGAAATAATTAATTAGATTTAGTATTCTCGTGAAATAATTAATTAATTATGTATAATAATTATCATATATGTATTTGTACATTAGTTTGATATTCTTATCAATAAAATAGTTAATTAATTAAGTACATTAATTATCATGCCTTGTGCATTGGTTTGTATCCGCAAAATATTTAATCAATTAAGTATAATAGTTATCACATAGATAAAATAATTAATTAATTTGTGTATTAACTATTAAAATTGGATCCTAGTAACACAATTTATCCATCTATTTTCATAAATAAAAAATTTACCCATTATAATAAATATAAAAATAAATTTCATTTATATGACATTTACTCGTATTTTGTGATAGATAAAATAATAGAAGCTATGTTCTCAATCTACGAATTACTAATGAAAAGTCAAAGTCACTCGTGTATAAAATTGATAAAAGAAATTATCGGTGAAAATCCACGTCATATCTTTCTTACACTTTTAATATTCAATCTTTTATCTTAAAATTTTTGGGGGTACTTCCCACTTTAGACATGGTATGTGTAGTCTTTGTCCTTGCCCCAGATTCGTAGCCACCTTGACATAACATATGTGGTTTAGGGAAAAACACTAAAGTAAAGAGAAAACTCTAGAAAAGAAACAGCATTAATTTGGTTTACCTTCCTATAGTGTATATTCTCATTGAGTATATATACGTTTCCCAAAAAATGGGTTGAGTTTTGGTATACCTTCATATAGTGTATATTCTCATTGATTAATATACTGTTTCCTAAATAATGGGTTGAGTTTTTTTTAAGGAGAAATGGTTATTATTGATTTTATTAGGAGATATTTATCCATCACTTAGGAACTAACTTATGTGCGTAAGATATCTAATTATATTTTTTTATTAGATGATTGTTTGGGTAAGTTTTTTTTATAAATACTTATAGAAAAAAGAATGAAATGAATTTTTCCATAAACTAGAAATAGTTTACGTATTAATTAATTTGTAAATATTTTCTTAAAACTTTTTAAAAATATTATTGTTAGCGAATACATTAACTTTTTTAGCTTAGAATATTTTTTATAATTATTTATGAAAAAAATTATCTAAACAGATATAATTAAATAATAGGTAGTTTTAATATATTAAGACGTATATATATTCAATTTAAAGAATAATAAATACTGAATAACACATATTTTAAGATTTATAATGATTGTTGTATTTTTTATGCGTTTATTCTTGCACTTTCTCTATTAAATTATCACTAATTTCAAGCGATTTGTGATATTGTAAAATCCAGGGGCCTAAGCCCATTATCTCTGTCTTACTTCTTTTTTTTTTCACATTTCTTTCTTTTAACCAAATTTTGTTCCTCTATAAAATATTATCAGCGTCTCTCTAAGTTTTCTAGTTCTATTCTCATTTTAGTAGCAGGCGAGTAAACAATTATTTTTATCCTAATAGAATTTAATTTAGATAGTGTTTTTTCCTCTAAAAAACCTTTAATTTCTTGTCTGTTACTGTTTAAGTTTAATTTTAAGTTAGCCAATTGAAAAAAAAAAAAGTATATTTTTAATTAAAGCTTAATAAATGCTCCACTCTGACCCTTCACTACTCTGCTCTGCAAATAACAGGAAAATCACATGTATCCATTCATTTCTCTGAATCCATTTTTCACCTTCAATCATTCCTCTGGCAATCCATTTTCACATTCACTCACTTTTTTCTCTGGCACCATATACACAAATGGCCACACACCACTCATTCATTTTTTCCACGCCACCCACCTTCTCTCAAAGTCCCCATATCGCGCTCTGCTCTCCAATCTCAAACTTATAGTGTTTTATTAATAAAATATTATATATTAACAAAAATCATCAATTTTCACGCTCATATCTCAATGTTCATTCATTTCATACTTTTATGTGTCAGGTATTCACGTGTGATATCGGTTTTTATTTTTATTTTTTTTCTTATCTCTTTATTTTTTGTTTTTTATTTAATAAAAAAATCTTTCTTTAACTTCTTTTTATCATTTATCTCTAACATTTATCTTTTTAATATTTTAATATTAATATCAAATAAACAATATAAATATGATTATTAAAATAAAAATTAAAAAAATTTAAATTTTAATTCATATTATTAAATTTTTATTTTAAAAGTATTTTTATATAAGATTTCAATAATAAAAATCAAAGTGGTTTAAAAGAAAACATTATAACTAAATAAAATAAAAATAATAATGATTACAATAAATAAAATAATAATAATAATATATTGATATTATGAATAAAATATATTTATAAATATAAAAAATTATATATAATTATTTAAAAAGAAATAATAATATTAATAAAAAAATAATTAACTAATTATTATATATATTGTTAAAAATAAAATTTTAATTGACAAAAAGAAAAAAAAAAGATAATATTGTGTTTAATGTAATGTAAACATTATTTTTTAAACAAATAAAATAAAAATAATAAAAGAATGAAAAAGATAAAAATAACATTTTTCAGAAGATGGAAAAAAAGATAGAGAGAAAGAGAAGAAAAAAGGGAGAATAAAAACAAATGGATACTTCTAGATACCAGTACCTATTTAGGTTTAGGGTGATGAATCCAAGTGGTTTATTAAACAAAAGAAGATAAAAAGAAGTTTTTGGGCCTTGGCCCAACGTTTTTGTCTCACTATACCTTTTTTTATTTCAGTACCTTTTTTTCTCTAATAAGATTTGGTCTTATTATTGTATTTTTTCTAATATTTTTTTAAATTTTGTTTCAAATTAAAGAAAAAACAGTTTTTTACAATAATTTTATATTTGATTTTATTTAAATTATTTTTACACAATAGTGTGATTCGATTAAATATAAAAAAAATGACCACACACATCATATAGTATTTAATTTGAAAAAGTATGATTCGATTAAATATAAAAAAATGATCACACACATAATGTAGTATTTAATTTGAAAAAGTGTTAGATACTCAAATGATCGCACGTGTATTTAATACGAATTTTCTTTTTTTTTTAAATTTATGAAAATATATTTGGTTTATAAAAGTATTAAGCATGGTCGTTCGTACTTCCTTGTACTCCTATCAGCGAATCGTAAATTTCTAAAAATCCTAAAAATATCCAATTTCCAAAAATATAAAAATACCAAATTTTTAAAAATTCAAAAATATATATAAAACTTTCAAAATTAAAAAATATCAAATAACCTAAACAATCAATTTTCTAAATAGATTTATATAACTATGATTTTCCATCCTAATGAAAATACGACGAGCAAGGTCAAATATTGTCAAGCTCCAAAAAGCTAAAACATATTTTTTTATTTGCATCTTTTTCTCTTTTGGAAAAAAATAAACATTTTGAAAAACATATTCATTTTACTTATTTAGTTAAAGATATTGTCTTAGGACGAACATTGTGGTGATGTGGTGATGCTAATACATTCTCTACACATAACCGATTCCTGGACTTAAATTCAGTTTCACAGACCTTTATTTTTTTTTTTTCAGTTTATATAGTTTTTCATAATAAACTATGATGGCGAATCCCTTTTTATTTTTCAAAATATTTTCATTATTCCTTCTTACACGAAAGTTTGGTTATGTTATTTTTAGTCTATTAATATTTTGTACTCTCAAAACTTTTTGGTTTTTTTTAATGTAAATTTCACTTTTATATAGAGAGATTAACTTTAATAAAATTTTGTTAATGAATTAGATTGAAAATTTCGTTAAAATTATACTTTGTAGAATTATGTATATGCACGTATAAAATTATGGTTTTGAGGATACTTTTGCAAATGATTTTCAATTACAACTATAGAATGACTTAGATATATAATTGTATTCAAGTTGATTTAAGGTAAATGATCAGATTGTAGTTGATGGAATTTGGATATGTATTGAAGTTTAGGTTCAATGAAAGTGAATCTTATACTGAGTTTTGAATGATGACTTTCAATAGAAATTATATGAGTTTTAAGCATTAAACATTAGTAATTGAATATTTTAAACTTATTAATAAGGTTAAAAACGAATAAAATAAGTTTGGTGAGTTTTGAAAAAAATTTAAATTGATGCATAAACTTACTCAAACAAAAATGTGAATAAAATTTCACATTGTTTTCTTTATGCATTACGAGTCAATCTCGTTACAACTCTCTAAATTTTTCCTTTTAGTTTCAATTTGTTATTCTTAGCATATGGTTTGATTGTCTTGTTATAATTCTTTTACTGCTCTCTTACCTTCATCTCTCTCATTTGATGTTTTTGAAACACTTATGCAATATTTTGAGAGAAAAATCTCAGGGTTTAAAATTTTTCCATTCATTTTCCTCTAGGTTAGTGGAACGTTGAAGACTAAAGAAGTTCAACCATAAAATATCAGTTGCAAGTATTTTTCGTCACCTTTTTAATTTTTTTACTTCGTATCAACTAAAGAGTTTTGTGTATTTTCGCAAGATGAGTGAAGAGTAATTTTTGACTCTCACCTATGACAATTTGAGAGAAATTGATTTTATGTTTTAAGAAAATGAATTAGTTTTGAATTTTTTAGTCAAGGACACTACTCACAACAATAATCAAGAGTGTTGCACATGGTAATATGATCTTTTGTCTCCATTATTAGAGGTCCTAATTGTTGAAACAATGTTCTTAAGAGAAAAAAAAGCATTTAATGATTAATAAAAAATCAAATGTACATATATATAAATAAATAAAAGCTCTTTCATTCTTATTTTATTTATTTATTTTTTAAAAGATCTGAATTATTTTTGTGGTTAGTTAGAATAAATAAATTTTACCATGTTAAAATTGTGAAAAATTAACTTAATATTTGCTTATTTAAATATTTAATGTCAAACTTTCAATTATAAAATACTTCAAATCTTTATTTTTTTCATTATCATTTATGACTTTATTAGTCATAATAAATTTAAAATTAATGATAGTTACCTTTCTATATATATAATATTATATATATAATAATATTGTGTGTATATATATATATATATA
>Ga0209489_104538_pt1 | contig 25443 bp, 16 predicted proteins | sample SiratrowhiteBW_FD_187527 | JGI IMG/M metagenome (GOLD analysis project Ga0209489, IMG submission 187527) | Root nodule microbial communities of legume samples collected from California, USA - Siratro white BW (SPAdes) (version 2) | ecosystem: Host-associated > Plants > Roots > Nodule | place...
ATATTTAAATATATATATATATATATATATATATATATATATATATATATATATATGGATATACATGTATATATAATATACAATTTTTTTCTAAATACAAACCAAGTCTATAAGAAGCATAAATTATTTCTTATATTTTCAAATTATAACACAATTTGCAGTTGTATAAGTTATCTTCAAACTATAACACTCCTATATAGAAACTAAATGATTAAAGGCAAAAAAAAAAGGGAAATATATAATGTTTATAATCGTTTATTGTTTGTTGTTACATTCTTACAAGGGTCTTAAGACAATGATTGAATTGCGCTTTATTACTAGACATGAACTTTCATTTTGTAATTTAATTCAGATATAGAATCAAGAGATATTTTTCAATACTCTCAAGAATCAATAATTAAGTTATGAATCAACACAACAGGCACATGAGGATACGAAACCTCACAATAGAGTAATGGAATACGAAGCAGAATCCACAAGAAATCCTAAGACTGCTTTTCAAAAGTGAATTTCGAGTTCCAATAACCTAAGATGTCTAACCCTAGTATGAACAACTATTAAATAAATTATAAATTTTGACGCTCACATCCAGCCCAAGTCAGTTGCACTGGGCATCAATGGATTTTGCTACAAGCTCTTAAGCCCAACTTGCGTTAAGCCTATGTGATGTGCATCGAGCACATTTCTCTATACTTGCTCTCAGGTATTCTTATCTTAAGCTTAGGTTTGTTGAGCCAAACATGGCTTCTTTTACTCCAATTTTACTCTTTTTCTCTCACTCCTTCAAGACTTCAATTCTCCTTCTTCTAATTCAATGCTTTTCTTCTCAAATTCAATCAAAATATTAAAACTTAGAAATCAAATCATTTTTCTGGCTCTCATAATCAATTATTCACAAAATTCAAATAAAATTGAGAACTAAGCAAATTTTAAATTTGGAAAGAGTTGATTTTCGTCATAAAGTCAATAATGTCATGTAAATCAACTCTATTGATATTTTATGTCATATGTATCTTTGCATCTACATATCTCATCTCATTACCGAAAATACTCCATGCATAATATTTGATCATCTAATGCTAAAAACTACATAATTCCTCTACACAAAACAAATTCATTTAATTCCAAATAATTACTTGAAATGTTTGTTATCATCAAAATATGCTAGATCATGAGATGATCTGAAAGAGCCTTGAATAATGTAACAAGACTAGGTTGTGTACTAGTTGCTAAATCTTTAAATGGTCTAACATAAACTGCTTAAGAGGTTCCACTAATCAACAGTGGATTTCAACAAGTACACAAATTTTTCCAAGTTATATCAGTTTTCATTTTCCCTAAGACTGAGACCACTCAAGAAATGAAAGAAACATAGCCAAAGAGAACATAGTTAAAGCTCACAAGGGTTCGCTTCATAATAGTGATGAATTACAAAGATTTTCACACACAACCCAGCTATTAGATGCTCTAAAAATAACAAATATAGAATATTATGTTAACCTCTGTTTTGTATCACAATTTGTATTTTATTGTTTTCATCATTGTTCTTAATATCTTTGAATCCTTTACATAACTTGTTGAAGAAGACTATTTGAGTGATAAGAATAGTAGCAAGAACCGATACAGTAGAAATTTTGTCATAACATATCTTCATCTCTTTTGTTGTAGATAGTCAAAAAGGAAACTTCATATGTATTCAAATTTTCACACTTAGATGATTAATCTACAAAAAGAAACAATTCAAAATAATTCTTAATAACTCGTAGTAATAGCATATCAATCAAAATAAATTACTTGAAACATTTCCATTTCAGAGAAAATTTCATAATGTTGTTTAAAAAATTTTCTAGTTTTGTTTATAATTTGAATGTTTTATGAAAAAACTTTTTTTCAAATTCAAAAACATATTTAATTAAGATTAAAACAAAGTTCAATAAACAAAATTGAAGACATTCAAATCATTGTTACTAAAAAAACACAAGCACTAATACGCATTGTCCAAAGGACTATCTTATGTGTTAAAGAATGCAAGACTATCTAATACATTGAACACAGGTAGACCGTCTAACACGTTTATGATTAACATATCGTCTATTATGTTGAGCACTACAAGACCACCTAACACATTTAAATTGTATTTTACTACACATAAAACAATTTTGTTAGTCAATAACTTATAGTATTTGTTATCATTAAACCCATATAAACTACTTATGTATATAAGACTGTCTAATAATAATTAAACCATCTACTGCTGTAAGAGTCATTTCCGTATATAACTTCAAATTTACTTAAGGATTTTTATGGCAGCTAAATCATAAATTTCTCTTTTTAGTAAAAATACCCACATACTCTTGATTATCCGTTTAAACTTTCATGATAATCTCTACAAAGTCAGCATCAATACCTACAGATTGGGCCAACAGGATCAATCGTACTATTAACAACTTGTTTTGAGAAGATACAAGCTAGAATTTCTTGAAGCCTTCTGTTCTTTTTTTAAAAAAACACACACACACAATATGCAATTATGACAAAAAAAATAAAAAAAGAATCTAGTTAGTTTGCTGATTACAAACATGTATCCATCCACCTATGTTTTGCTTACACAAATTAAGCATTAGATTGCAAGTTGCTTACACAAATTAAGCATTAGATTGCAAGAAAAATGATGTAACAATGCTTCAATCCTACTCTACGCTTACTCAGTCTTAGAATTATTTAGTGACATAATGCTCACGACATTTTGTGTAACTACCCAAGTTTGAAATGAAATTTTTTTTCAATGAGCTTCAATTATTCTTGGGTGGGATGTTGACAAGTTCCTTTTGTTACTCTTTTTCCGATTCCTTGAGGCCACAATCTTCTTCTTCTTCTCATCTTTCTCTGCTTTTGCATTTGTGAGATCTCCCTGATGGGTCCATTAAAAGAATAATAATTTATGAGGAAACTTTGCTAAGTGACTTTTGATTCACCCGACCTTCTCCTACTGATCTAATAAAAATTCCAGGGCCTCCTCATGCATCATCCTGGAATCTCCTTTACCTGTTATGGAATATATTAAAGTGTGAAAAGAACTCAAGTACATCACCATGTTAAAGAGAAAGGTACTACAATAACTCTTCCTTCTTTTCTTGTTTTTCAAACATTTGGGCCACACACCACAAATAATAATAAATATCCCTTTCTTTCAATATGAACAAAGCCTGCCACTAAGCAATTGCATTTCCAGACACAAGTAGCATATGCTTGCTGATGAAGAATCAGCCTCCCCACTGTTGCTCGACCCACCAGGTTATACTCAGTTAAAAACAAGTTATCTAACTATCAAAGAATCATATTGGCATGTGTTGGTAAATGTATGTTTCCATTTCACTAGCAGTAGAATTTTGGACACTCAAATAATACTGATACTACCTATTTTATCTAATGTAAAGTTTAGCACTTCACTGCTTTTTACTATAACTAATCATGTTCAAGTACAATAAAACTTTTATAAATAATATTTTGTATGTAAAGTTATTATAGAGGTTAAAAAATATGGGGAAATATAGAGCAGTTCAGGCAGAGTAGCAGGGAATCCATGGTGCAGAATTGGCAGTGTTTTTAAGAACCAATCATTGGATTTTGATTCTAGTGATCAAACTTCAGACCGCAGCCCAAGAAATTTGAGGAGTGACTTGATCGAATTGGCTTTTAAAGATTTGTTGTTGGCCATTATAGTGTTCCTTTTTCTTTTTCTTCTTTTATTTTTGGTGAAATTTTCTTTTCTCCTCTTCAGCTTGATATAGATTACAGCATTAAAGCAAATATTCTCTTTGGAATAATTTCTTTACGAGACTTTATCCCGAGTGAGCCCTGTGGATTGCTTTCGTATTAAAAGAAAGTGCATGGTCACATATTTAGTGTGTTCTTAACATCTCATTTTAACGGGTATTATTACTTTCACATTAAATTTCATCAAGCATGTTTTACATCATCCTAACCTAATGATTAATATAGGGTTAGTGCTTAGTTATTAAAAGAGGGTCCCTTTAGGAACTTTGGGGTGGAAATTCTTTTGGTAGGATAATATAAGAAATTATGAACTGTTGATCGATTCGAATGGACACATTTGATGAGTGTGGTTTTGATAAGAGGGGTACGACATTATCTGTTGACACGGTTGATTAGTCCTCTTTCTTTTAGTGTGTTTTCTTTATAAAGAACACGGACGCTATGGGTCCATAAATCTAACCCTAGATTCTTTGATTCCTCCATCCCTACAAGGAACAAAAAGAATCTGCCAATCGCATTAATCAACCTTCTCATAAAAGAAAACCCAAAATTAAAGTTGTTAGAAAGGGAAAATGAAATTTGAAAGAAAGATTGATTAATTTAGTTTTCCCTTTCAATCATCACAAGCAAGCAAGAAAATATCCATAATAGCATTCCCACATAATTTTCTATGACTATTTTTTACCTGAAAGCTTCTCACAGCATTAAGAAAGTTGCACCCATTATTCATCATGGTGGGGCCCATTCAGTTCCTTAGGGAATCAACCTCATGGAGAGATTAAGTGGGAAAACAGCAAGATAAAAACAAACCATACACTTTTCCTCTTTTCTCTCCTTTTAAGACTCAGAATTGAGCTGTTTTCCCTTTTTCTGTTTTTGCTGAATCAGAGATTCTCTCCACCCCTTTCAAGTCAAAGAAGGAAGGGGAGGGAGGAAAATTAAAAAAAAGAAAAGTGGGTATGAAATGGGATGAGATGAGAGAGGAAGAGCCTCAGCTTATGGCATATATTCCGCCAACATATCCCCACTTATGCTTCCTTATATGGTAGTGAGATCACACAACATCTCAACTACTACCAATTTATAAGGAGAACTGCACTCTATAGCTTAAAGCATCTAAAGTATATTTATGTCACAGTAACACTACCATAAAAAGCAAAATGGATCTGCAAAATGTGCAAAACCAAAGCATGCGTTTGGTTCTGTCTACTGATGCCAAGCCTAGGCTGAAATGGACTCCTGAGCTTCACCAACGCTTCACTGAGGCTATTAATCAACTTGGAGGTGCAGAAAGTGAGTACAATACACACTTTAAGACTTTACTATTTTCATATTAGACTTTATATTATATCTTGGCAAGTGTAATAATTATTCACTCCATGACATGTGGCAGAGGCAACTCCAAAGAGCCTTATGAGAGTGATGGGGATTCCAGGACTCACTTTGTACCATCTCAAGAGCCATTTACAGGTATTTCCATTTTGGAATGATTGTGCCATTATTTGTTTCTTTCACTGAATCCAAAAAGTCATGAGTTGAGCTTGTTTGTGTTTGTGGTCGCAGAAATATAGGCTTGGGAAAAGTCCACCGCTAGAAACCTGCTCTGACAACAAGCAACAAGGTCACTTATAGTATGTTTGATTTGGCAGCAATGGCATGACTAGTGGTTTTTTCATTTGGCTTTGGCTTAACCTTGATTCTCTACATTGATGCAGGTTTCAGTGAAATCCAGAGCAGTGATGGTCATTGCAGTGCGGAAATCAGTATTGGGACCAAGAATCAGATGAATGAGTAATACTTACAAACTGAACAAATATCTGAATGCCTTTTATTGATGTTGCATGTGAACAGTTATGCCTAGAATTTTTGTTGACCAGATGCTGTGTTTAACAGAAGCTTGAAAATTGCTGAGGCTCTCCAAATGCAAATGGAGGTACAGCGGAAACTTTATGAACAAATTGAGGTAGCATGGCACATATTATTGTCTAAATTTTTCTCCTTTCTGAATTCTGGTTTTTGCATAAGGTCATGTTACCAGGTTTGGATCATGTTTCTAGGTCCAAAGACATTTGCAGCTTCGAATTGAGGCTCAAGGGAAGTACTTACAATCAGTGCTATCAAAGGCACATGAAACACTTGCAAGATACAATTCTTCCACAACGGGCATAGAACTTGCAAAATCTGAACTTTCTCAGTTAGTGTCAATAATTAACAATGCATGTCCGACCTCTCCCATTTCAGAACTGACAGAAACAAGAGGGCTCAGTTTGAACTGTGGACAGAGGAAACAGGACAGAGGAACCATGTGCTCACTTGAAAGTTCTTTGACATCATCTGAAAGCTCTGGGAGAACAGAAGAAAGGCAACCACTAGATGAGGCAGAGAAGCCTCAAAAGACTAATGGTATTTCAGTTGAATTGCCGTTGATGGAGATTCACCCAGAAGGTACAACATTCAAGGGAGATACAAGTGAAGGGAGAAAGACAAGTGCAGCAACTGATTCTAATGGTTGCTGTGTTGATCAACCATGTGGAAAAGGATGTGACAACAAGTTGAGGAAATGTGAACTGGCAGAAATGCTTGACTTGAACAGCCAATATCAGAGAGACATTGACTCAAGTGTGAAAGAAATAGATTTAAATTGCAGTTCAAGCTTTTGGGGACAATAAAGATGTTTCCAGTTGTATTAAACATAAGCAACAAAAAACATTCTCAGAAGAAAATATGTTTATAGACTATGTATATTTTTATCATGAAAAGAAAAGGTATAATACAGATGTATGGCACATCTCTGTCAACCTCCCATTATTCTCTTAATCGTGTTGCTGATATTGGACCACAGTGTAACAAATTGCTACTGCAACAAATTTTAATTGGCACCCACTGGTTTGATTTATTCTCCTTTTGTGGCTTCTCAGGACCCTACAAGAGTTTCGATGATACCAAAGCAGGCAAGTTTCCAATGTGAACTTGTTTTTCCCAACATAGACCTAGGAGACTGATTGGTAGGGCATATTAGTCAAAATAACTTTTATGTCTAAAAGCTGTGGGATGCTTAATTTATGAACAAGTAAAGCTTGGATAGAAGAACCCTCTTAGTATTTCTCCAACATCCAAAGGAGAAAAATTTCACATTCACAAGTTGTTGCCAATAAAAGTGAAGAGAGGAATTGAGAAAGAGTAGTTTTTAATTTTTAAATTTCAATCTTTCGGCATCACTATCCAAGGGAGAACCAAAACTTTGTACAGTTCACGGAGATTAATGTGGCTCCAATTTTTTTTTTTGTCAGAGACTCAAAAGAACTTCGCAAATGAAAATGCAGAATAAAAATGCTTTTCTCCATTTTGGGTCTCATTTCTTGTCTCTTTTATTATGTTTCATTGGATTTACCGTTGGACCGTTTGAGCCATTTTTTTTTTCTTTTTTCTTTATGGTGTTGCAAATTCATTCTCCTCCAAACAAGTACAATAATTGATGAAAATGCTACACTCTATGAATAATTTTTTCAAATAGAATCAATCAGATCAACAAAACCATTCTTGTGTCTGTACTCAACAAACTGAAAAGGTAATTGAATTCTAAACACAAGTGCTACGAATCTTGTAACCCATATTATTTATACAGTTTTGTATAAAATAATCCCTTACATATGACTCTTACTAATAATACTCATGTCAAAACCAAGTATGCGGAAAGTATCAATATGTCAAAACAATTTATGTACAATATTTTATATATACTTGACTTTATCTTAAATATCATTAGAACGCACAATAGACAATAATTCAATCATAAATATTGTTATAATAAAATTGGTATAATACATCGAACTATTTGTATAGAGACTCCATAACAAAATTCTATAGTAAAAGGGAAACATAAACACATTTTCAATGTTACTCGCCATCCTATGTTTGAATCTAAGTTTTTAAAGATTTTTGGTCTTTGGTAATTACGCATGTTGTTTCCTTAATAAATAGACTCCTGTCTCCTATCATCCATGATAGTCCATTTTGAATTGTTAAAAGTCCATTTTTAATTGTTATGTATACAAGTACCCATCCTTTTAGATTTGAAATTTTTGAATGCCTTTATTTTGCTTCCACAACTAAAAATGAAAGAACCAAGCTTGATTCTAAAGAACGTAAATGTCCTTTTTTTTTCTTGGTTTTAAATCTGGAACTAAAGGTTACATTGTCTTAAATATAACCACAAGAGAAATTTTCATATCCCGCAATGTTATTTTTAACTAGCATGGTTTTGTTCACTCTCACACTATTTTAGAACATATTGATAATACATGCAAAGGAGATATTTTCAATTCTTTCCTTAATACACCACTAAATCAAAGTAATTAGAATATACAAGTCACCCACCAAACTACAAATAATGAAATAATGAAACTGAAAACCTTTGAAGATCCACTAAAGTAAAAAAAGCTCTAGCTCTTTTGAAAGATTATCATCATCAAGTTCAAAATTAGGGATGGCAAAATGATTAGCTTCCCTGGATATCTACCGATAAAATCCACAACAGATACTAAATGAATATCCTTAATGCACATCCGTAAATAATGAGTACAAATATTTTAATTACTCGTTTGTGGATTAGGCGAGTATGAATATCATAGTATCCAACCCAGATATCTACTACCTGTTAATCATTGTTAGTAAATTTTAGTTACTTTTTTTTAAAATCAAGTGATCAAAATAAAGTTATTAGTGACAGAAGTATTAATCATTAAAGAATTGCTTATAATTTTATTTTATATATTTATATATATTTTTTATTTAGACATACGAAATTGAAGTTATTTTTATAAAGATTAATTTTTTACAATTTAAATTTAGGTGTAACTCATTTCAATTTGGTTTTTAGAAAGACTAAATCTATTTGCATTAATATTTTAGTGTGCAATTTTATTTGAATTGTACTTGAAAATTAATTGTTTACCTGAGTTTATATTTTAAAGACTTGTTTTTAACTAATTTTATTTAAAATTAAAAAAACAAAAATAACAAATATATCCACATATATCTATGTACCACGGGTTTAAAAAAAAAAATCACAGGTAACTTTTCATAATAACTGACTCATAATAGGGTGTATATTCTTAGACGGGTCGGATAGTAAGTAGGCACTACTCGTACCTACTCTGACCCTTTACCAACTCTATTCACAACTTTATACAGAAAAATAAAACTAAAACTCCTAAAATGGTTGGTTTCCCGTTCACATGTTTTGACCATATCTTTATATGTAAATCACCTTCCTTACAAGTTTTCTATTTCTTCATACACTAAACCGCAAATTGATGAGGAAACCACACAATTTTTTTCAATGGACATCAACCATGAAAACTATAATTGAAGCTCTAGAAAACAACAACATATGACACATAGCTAATCCACCCATTGGAAAAAATCTCACCTTGAATAACTTGACTTTAACAACACTTACCAACACCTCAATATAGAAGTTTATATAATTTTATAATAGGGAGTGACTTCTACTGAACCAAACTATGTTTGTTGTCTTAAAAAATCTTTATATGGATTACAATAAGCTAGAATGGATTGCCAAACTCACTACTTATTAGAAACCACTTATTTCATTCAATCTAAATTTGATCATTCTCTTTTTATTAAAAAGAATTCTTCCTCTTTTATTGTATTGTTTGTTTTCGTTGATGATATAATTTTAGTTAGGGATTGTTTATCCAACATATATGTAGTAAAACCGTTTCTAAATAATACTTTTAAAATAAAAAATCTTGTACATTTGAAATACCTTCTTGGCTTAGAAATAGCATGATCTCATGAAGGCATACATCTTTTCCAAAAAAAGATGCTTTAGACATCCTTGTATATATAAGAATACATCTTTTCCAAAAAAAGATGCTTTAGACATCCTTGTATATATAAGAATGTTTGTCGTAAAGTCTTGCTCCTCCTATGATGAAAAATACAAAGATTGTGTTCAAAAAAGATACCTATATACAATGTCAAAACATGTATAAAAATCATTGGATAACTTTTATACTTAACCATTATAAGCCCTAGTATTTGCTTTGCTATACAATTATTAAGACATCTTTTACAAACTCCATCGGATCACCATCCTCAAGTTGTTTATTGCATCTTAAGATATACATATACATATACTTACATGCATGTGCATATAAAGACTTCTCTATCACAATACATTTTTTCCAACTCTGTAATACAAGTTAGAGGTAACGATTCAGACTCTACCTCCTATCAAAATACATGTTAACCAACTACAAAATAATGTATTTTTTTATTCTTCGTTGAGATCATGAAAATCTAAGAAACAAACTATTATTTCACAATCTTCTTCAAAGGTTAAATATCGAGTAGGCTTAACCACCACCACATGTGAATCACAATAGATAACTTATCTCTTACATGATCTTAATGTCACTATCCCTTCTCCAGCCAATTTTGGTTGTTATAATCAACTTGCAAGAGACATTGTATCCAATTCAAACTTTCTCAGAAAAAACTAAATACATTGATATTTACTGTCATATTATTTGTGAAAAAGTACAAACAAAAGCTGATTTATTTTCTTTCCATAAGATATGTAAAACAACCTATTGATATCTTCACCAAGTCACTTGATATGAAAACTTCAATGTTCTTATTTACAAGTTTAGAGTATTGAATATACACTCTAGCTTGAAGGAGATTATATACTACAAAATACTTTTCACCAACTTTATCTCTTTTTCATTATTATTTGTTTTCCCTTCTATTCTTTTGTCCTTGTGAAATTGCAATATATTTAATAACTTTTTTCTACCTCATGTAGGATAATGTTAACATTATTAATTCTATTTAATGTTAATGATAATAGAGTAACAAATTATTAAAAAAAAAACATACAATAAAGACATGTAATTTTAATTCCCTAATGTTTGACTAATTTTAAAATCTTGGTACAATAGTTAATCCTTAGAAGTAATTCTCGAAAAAATTTCAATATGACCAAGTCTTGAATATTGATTCCAACAAGTTAATTATGATTGGAGATTTTAATAGTAAAATCAAGGATAGTCAAATAAAATAAAATTGTAAAAATGTGTGATGGCCACTATTCACCTTCTTAGGTAGATGGTTTCAGTTCAAATCTAATTTAATGTAATTAAAATTTTACATTGCATTAAACTTAATTCAATTAAATTCAAAACAAATTCTAAATCAATTAACAATTAATAGTTCTTTCTTAATGCACCATTCATCTTCTTGATTGAATATGAGTTTCAATCTCAATTAAAATAAAATTATCATCCAATTAAAATTAATGTAATTAAAATTCAAAACAAATTTCAAATTCAATTAAGAATTGAGAGTATTTTTTTGTTGTATTGTTCATGTTCTTAATTGAATTGAATAAATTTCAATTTCAATTAAAATAAAATCAAACATATATATATATATATATATATATATATATATATATATATATATATATATATATATATATATATATATATTAAAAAAATAAAATATTTTAACTACCTTAAATTCGAGAATTTACAAAAATGGTTTTTGAAAAATGCGTTCAAAGAATAAAATAAAAGATATTGGTCATTGGAAAATAATAATGAAATATGTTAAGTACAAAAAATTCTAAAATGTATTATTAAAATATTTATGGCAAGACATGCTCAAACTCGTTTCATTTACATAATAAAAATGAAAATATGATATTCTGTAATTTTTAGATAAATAATTTATTTCTCTTTAATAGTATATGTTACACGAACAATTATATTTTTCTTCTTCGTAAAAAGTTCAAATATTCAATTACATTTTTTATTATTCATTATTGTTATTTTAAAAGTTAAAAATAATTTCATTTACAGTTTCATTAACAATTCTTTAATATTTATTTGATTATATATTATTTGAGAATTAAATATCATTTATAAATATTAATTAATAAGGTGATAAACTACATTATAAATATTATACCAGAAATAAGATGGAAAATTCATTAAAAATTATTCTCTTTTAATTTCTTGCATTCTTTTGTTTTGTTTTCTTATCTTTGTTTTTTTTTTTTTTTAGGTATTGTGAGGTTTTAAGATGTTTCTTATCATAAGTATTTTTAGAAAAGAAAATATTTAGTTTATCAATTTAAATATAAGTATCTATTAATAGTTTAAGAAATAATTAATATAATTAAAAATATTTTGAATATTTTATATAAAACTTTATACATATAAATTTAATTACATGAAATTGGCTACCCAACCTAACCTTCTGGTTTATGTCTATTAAAAGTTCTTTTTTCTTATATTTCTTCCCGAACTTTGATTTTTTTTTCTTTCCATATCTTACTTTATAATTCAATGGCAATTCATCATGATGTTTCTCTATTTAAATTTGTTATAAATGTTACGTTTTTCTTATTATTAAAACAGACAAGATGAAAAATTGTTGTGGGTTTGATTTTAGACTCTAAATCGTAAGAATTACACACCGATCAAAACCTTGATTAAGATTTAATACAACCCTTAATTTCATATACTTTTTTTCAAGTTAAACCTCAGAACTGATTTTGAATCTAAGTCTCCAATAAAATATATTTATTGGTTAGAATGATCATATAAAAATCATTTAATAAAGTGTTTAGAATGATTTTTGTGCAGAAAACAAATTTCTACCATCAGCACCATTTTACATAACTTCTATACAAGTTGCTTGATTCTATGAAATGAAGGGTTTGATTTAAATTTTGATTGCATGCCATGGACAATGGCACATGATCATGACTTGTACATTGATTGAGGAAATAGCCAAACCTTATTATTACACTGTAGTTGGCAAGACACATGTTTTTGTCCTTTAGCTGCAATCAATAACAATCTAACCTTACCGGTTAGGTGTGGTAGGCTCCGATCCATGAATCAAGTTCAACGTTTTGTTCCACTAAAAATATTTCAATTATTGATCTTTGTTACTATAACATTCAATTTTGCATACAATTTAATTTAAATATAACATAGGTAGTATAAAAGATAATTTAACTAAGTAAAATAAAAGAAATAAACACGCACAAAAATAAAAATTAAGATTTCATATTTTCTAAAATTAGGAACTAAATGCAGAAACAAAATAAAAGGGCCAAAATTATACTTATGGTTAAAAAATTAAAGTATACAAATACACCCTAATTCGAGTGGAATAGGAATAGGTTCGAGTTTTTGGAAAATTAAAACTGGTGATAGCTTGAAAGAAACAAATTAAGTGAGAAAATAAATTAAAGATATTAAATGAGGAAAAGCAAAATGAGAGAAATAGCTAAATATTAGATGGAGAGTGGTTAAGTATTCCTTCTATGTATTAAGGTTTGGATTTAAATTAATTTTTTAGTAAACTTATATAGTAGGTATCATTATTCAATCTTTACATCCTAGTTGGACTCACACTTCAAGATCATCAACTTATTAAAATGTGTTTATAAAAATAATTTCTAAAAATATATATTTTAAAATATAATTTTTGAAATAATTCAAAAATATTTTTAAATTCTTAAAAAATATGTTTTCGGAACATTTTAAAAAATAAATGCAAAATATAGATTGAATTAATTTTAATGACTTAAGTAATCGTTGAATTTTAAAATATAATTGATGAATCATTAAGTATCCATAAAATTAAACGATAAATTTGATCTATATATTTTCAACAGTAGATTGGTTGAATGAATAATAGATAAATAAATTCCTTTTTTACTCTTAATATTTTGTTTGGATTTTTTTAATTATGTCTGGATAAATATTTCTTTCAATTATATGTTTCTAACATGCTTGGATATTTTTATTGTGGTTTGATACAATTTTATTTTCATTGCTACTTGTGTGAGTCTATTAGCTTGTATATATTTTTGAGTTGAGTATCTAGAAATTTGTAAGGAGGAACTTATTGTTGGCATTCACAATAAAATATAAATAGCAAGAGAGAATATGAACAGGGCGAAAAAAAAAATAGAGCAACAAAAACTTTATCTTGTTCACAATCACTTAAAATCAAAGGTACAAAGGTACAAGGAGTGTAAACAGCTTCAAACTATAAACCCCAAAAATAAAAACAATACCTAAAAAAAATGTATAAACAAAGTAAGGAAAAGACGTATGTGACCCATTAGACGTTTAAGACAAATTGCTACTCCATGATAAAAACATTTCTTCTACAACATATAAAAAAGTATTTGTTTGTTGCATACAAAGGCTCTAAAAGAAGGTTTATCATCTACTGATAGGTGTTAAAGGTTAAAAAAAAAATATATTACATCAATTATTATGCTAATGTAATATGTCTTATATAATAATATAAAATTGTGTATATTATATAAAATAATGTAAAAGAGAGATTATTACATCGGTTATTGTCTCGATGTAATATGTCTTTTTCTTTATCCGATGCAATATATTACATGATTTGAGAATTAATATAATATATCACTCTTTTACATTAATTTTTACCTTGACAGATGTAATATAGCATTTTGTTTTTAAATTTCTTAATTGTACCTTTCTTAATCTATAATTGTAAATTACTTAACAAATTATTTCAAATTGTCAACAAAATAAATTTCAATATTAATCTAGACATGACTTCACAAGTTTAATGTTTAACAAATTTATCAGATTTTCTCAACATATTTTTCTTCTCGTGAAACACTATTTAAAATTCATGATTTTATATCTAACAACAATACTTTTAAGCCTTTTTAGAAGTAACAATTAGGACCAATTTAATTATATCTAATATAAACACACGAGTAAAAGTGTCAAAATAATCAACACAAAAAGTTATCACATATATTTTAACAATATATTTTAAGAGTAAGTTTGACTTCATATTTGTTGATTAAGAAATATACATTAAGTCTATCCTAAAATCTCATTTCATCCCAATGACTTTTTTACTTTTTGTTGAAAACATGTTTTTGTTTGGATCATTAACATCATTTTTTTCATTGTTTTTCTCCAGTTTAGGTCTTTTATGGTTTGTTTGGATTAAAGAGTGAATTTGAGAGAGTCTATTTGAGTTGATTTTAGATGAAAGTGTGTAAAAAGTTTGATTGTTTAAATTAAGAAAAAGATAGTGAAAAAAGAAAAAAAAAATTATAAAAGTTTGTGAGTAAATTGATAGATATAGTTAATAAAATATTTTTTAATAGATAAAATTATAATTAAAATTAATTTAAGATTAATATAATTGATTTATTAGGTGTGATTAATAAATTATTATTATTTTAATTGATGAAATTATAAAATTATTTATTATTTTAAAATTAAAATTAAAATAAAAAAATTAGATAATTGTTATTATTAATATTGTTATTTTATAAATATATTTTTATTATCATTTTAAATTTTATTATTTTTATTATTATAAGTATTATTTAAAATTTCATTATTATTTTCAGCTTTTTAACATTGATTTATTATTATTTTTATAAAATTATTATTAATATATTATCATTCTTTTATAATTTTATTATATACTGTACATTTTATTTGCGAATCTCACCTATGTGCCAAGAAAGAATATTAACCCTCTCTGTTCTCCGTAATTAATTAATATTTTATTCATTGATTTTTTAACTTTCGGCGCTCTTCTTTGCTTTTTAAACACCGATCCAAACAATTCTTTATTGTTTCCTTATAGTTAACCGGTTCAGATATTGTTACATTACATATTTCATAAATGTCTGATAACAATCTTGTGCCCTTAATTGAAGTTTCATCTTCTAATTGATTTGACACTGCTTGTTGTTTGTTTCTCAGTTTATCATCTTCAATATTGTTGAAAGATTACATGTGTATATTTCTAATCTTCATTTAAAATGCACATGTCTAGTTATAAAATATTTTCACTTAAAGAAAGATATACTTTGTAAGCTTTTGACATTAAATTTTAACTTACAAAAATTCTTATAATTCTCAAAATTTCGTCACACTTAAACTTGTGGAATATATGAAAAACAAGCATAACCAAACTCCATAAAAAGGGTTAGAAAAGGTTTATATCCAAAGTAGTTAAATTTGAAATTATGGGTAACAGTTTATAAAACCGTAAATCATGAAATTATAACATGAATCTAATAAATTTTACTTTTTAATATATATATATATATATCACATTATTTTATCTGCTAAGAAATAAAAAAAAAATATTTGAGAGATATTACAAAGAAATAAAAAGAGATGCAGGTTAAGAGTGATTTTTTTTATTTTATTTTAATTGAAATTGAAACTCGTTATTCAATTAAGAATATGAATTATACATTAAAAAATACTCTTAATTCTTAATTAAGTTTAAAATTTGTTTTGAATTTTAATTAGGGTGGTTTATTTCAGTTGAGATTGAAACTAATATTCAACAAGAAGATAAAAAGTATATCAGAAAAGACTATAAATTGTTAATTAGGTTTGGAATTTATTTTTAATTTGAATTGTATTAATTTTGATTGAGTGGTGTTAGATTGTCAATACATATAGCATGTTAAAATTTTAATTGTATTAATTCTAATTAATATTAAGTTTCAACTGAATCTATTTACTCAAGAAGGTGAATAGTTAGTGAAAAAAAAATCACAATCATACATTTTTTAGAATTTTAGTTGACAATCTTATGTAAAATTTAAATCAAATATAATATATTCCATATTCGATCCATCTTGCGATCTTACAAATTTTATGAGTAAAATCTAAGTTTTATCTTTCGAGGCCTTATATGAAATTGATTTTGAACAAAAATTATCGTGTTGGTTACTTTGTCTAAAATTGTTTAGGTAAATTTTTCATCTTTTTTATTAACCTATTTCTTTTGTCACTAACTCTATTTTGATGTGAACTGTACAGATATGAGTTGATGTTCAATCTCAGTTTTTTGAAAAAATAAATTAAATAATATTAAAGTATATTTCTTATCATGATATGAGAAATTGAATCTTGCAATAACTTTAACCTTTCACCATTTTTCTAACCTTCTCTATATCATGTCTAAATTTTAAAAGAAAATGCCAAACATATTCTTAAAAAATCATGTATGAAAATAATAAAGTACAGACTGCCTTGTATTGATGGTATTCTTTAAGGTTCTACCTTATGAATTAACCAACATTTACCTCCAAGATGAACCACCACCACAAGGTACAAAGGGAAATCAATTGTCACCTACCAAGTGTGTAATATAGACTTTTAGTAAGCCTGTTTCCCATGTAAAAGGCAGCTGACTTTTGGTCCCGAATGTGAACGCATCCAAAGCAGCTGCCTCCGTTTTGGGCTTTTTGTACTGGTTGCCCAATTACTATTTCCCATCCCTCCCAAAAACCAAACAAAAAAAACCCCATTTAGTTCTTTGAGTACTATCATTGGCCACAAACATCTCTATATAAAACAAATAAAAATCAATAAATACACGCAATCCCACTCGACACACACTTAAACACTTCCTTTTCCAATACATCGTATTGGGTAGTGTGAGGACTATGGAAAGAAACAAAATGGGTCAACCGACATGTCGCTATTATGGTGGGATTAGTTGCACACGTAAACCATGCTATGAATCATTAAGGTAGTTAACCAGTGAACGTTATGTATCCAAGCTTTCACACCTTCTCATCTTCCGTTTCACATCTCTATAAATTCATCAATCCATGCCTCCACCGAAGAATCATTATCCGAAAAACCACATTAAAATTTCTCTGTTTACTGCTAAAAATAGAGGCAAACATGGGGTCTAAAGTGTCCAACTCGATGAAGCTTTTGCTGCTTCTGCATTTGGCCATTCTCTGTGCTTCACAGGATTTTGATTTCTACTACTTTGTTCAGCAGGTTAGATTGTTTCTTTAAGGTTGTCGAAGGTCATTCATTAGGTTGGTATGGTTTTTATTCTTTTTCTTACTGCTATTTCTTTTTTTTTTTTTTATCAGTGGCCAGGATCTTACTGTGACACCCAGAACAGCTGCTGCTACCCAACCACTGGGAAACCCGCTGCAGATTTTGGCATTCATGGGCTGTGGCCTAATTACAAAGATGGCTCTTACCCGTCTAACTGTGATCCAAACAATCGTTTTCAGCAATCCCAGGTACTTCCTACTACTCCAATTGCACGCACCTTTGATTTTATCTTTATGGCGTTACATGCAGCAATCTCTTGTTTCCAAGCTTATTATTATTTACTGATTTACAAATATCGTTGGTCTAGTTCAGAATATTTTCGATCCACAAATAAATATTACCCATGTTGCAAGGATTACTTTTTCATTATCTTTAATTTTTCACCCTATTGCCATGCACAAGCACAGTTGTGATGGTAAAATTGCATTTTTGGAGATTGTAACTGAAACATTGCTCTACTTGCTTGCTTCTTTTGAGTAAATATTTACTTCTGTGTCCTCTAAGCATTACTTGATCAATAGGTTAAATAAGTAATGCTTCGTCCAATCTAATAAATTACATATGGTTTCAGATATCAGATTTGACAAGCACTTTGCAGAGAAATTGGCCCACTCTAGCATGCCCAAGTGGTAGTGGGGTCCAATTCTGGACCCACGAATGGGAGAAACATGGCACTTGCTCCGAGTCAATCCTTAAGCAACATGACTATTTTGAAGCAGCTCTAGATCTGAAGCAGAGAGCCAACCTCCTCCGAGCTCTTACAAATGCTGGTACGTAATACATTATTTGTTGTTCAAAACTGGTTCAATAATTGCATATATAATTTTGTGATATCATAGCAATGGTTTTATTAGTGTATATTATCACCGAGTCTCTGATAAACACGCATTTGGATTAAAGGGATACAACCAGATGGAGGGTTTTACAGTCTGAGCAGCATCAAGGGCGCTATAAAAGATGCAATTGGGTACACTCCATACATTGAGTGCAATGTGGATGCATCACGTAACAGCCAGCTTTACCAAGTTTATTTGTGTGTGGACACTTCAGGGTCTGGCTTCATCGAATGCCCTGTGTTCCCTAGAGGCAAATGTGGGTCCCAAGTTGAGTTCCCAACTTTCTAACACTTCTAGGAAACAGTTCATGTGTCAAGTTCACCTTCCCTTTGGTGTCTGTTGCTGCTGATATCATGTTTTCATTTGTTTGCATTATAGTTTCTCTTGTATCAAGTAATTATTCCATGCTCTCCAATTGTAAGTGTGCTTTTAGTCCATGGATGACTTGGCCAGGCAACTAAACTTTTATAATATTCAATACCAAGTTGAGGTATTGTTTTTCTTAATTTTATATTCATGTTCTTGTTCTACTTTTATCCACAAACCTTTATACTTATATAACCTTTTAGATTAAATTCATGTCTAATGATGTACGTCTTTTAATGTCATATATTTTTTTTCAATCCTAAAAAGATAAACAAATTCAAGTTTTTCATGTTTAATCAACCTAATTAAGTTAGACTTTTATCGCCTTATGACCTTTATTCAACCTAATCACCATGCAATTTGGTTCGACTCTTTATCATTAAAATATGTTTCTGTGAGGTCTGCCAAATACCAGTAATAATCTCCTTTTCCGCATCCAACTGACAATATATATATTCACTGTTACATTAAGCAAAACACAACATGAAACCAAAACAGAGGATAAAGAATGGTGTTTTTTTCTGTCAATATCCTTGTAAAATTGCTAATTAATGACATTATACACATAATCGACACTAATAAGATATTAAAACACATAATCGACACTGATAAAGTATTAAGACACATAATTGACACTAACAAGATATTAAAATTCTTGAATGGAATTAATCTAAGTTTACATAAAAAAAATATTAAAATGTTATAAATAGGTTAACAATTTTATGTATACACTATTCATTAATTATGAATATTTGACTTGAATGTCAAAATATTTTTTCAGCTTGAAAAATAAGAACACTTAAAATACGAAATGGTTAATAAAAGAAAAATATTCCATTTATAAAATTGTTTTAGCCACTGTAACAATAAAAGTTATTTTAGTCATTTGTGACAGAAAGATTTTCATTGTTGGAATCAAAGTCAAACTTTGTAATATTATTTTATTTAAAAAATATTTTTCTAATGCTCGCATAATTTAGATATTAATTAATTATTAATTGAAGTTTTTTTTGAAAGTAAAGTTCCTGATATCTTATCCACAATTTATTATGTAAAAAGATCCATTAAGTATGGCTGTGCTAATTTTTTAAAATAATTAATTTGTTGAAGAGAAACAAAAATATCTGACCGTGGTAACGGCTATTTGCAGTACCTTTCAATGAATAATCTAAACCAATAGATAAAAATTATAAAATAAAATTTCCAAAAACAAAATGCCGAATCCAATAATTAGACACAGCAAAGACTAAAAGGATAAGAAAAGGAAAGAAAGAAAAAAAAAGTTTGTTTAGCTGTCGTCAACTAAACATGAAAGTAGGACCAAGATGAGTTTCGATAAAATTTTTAAAATATAATTTATTCACCAGATAAAATTAATTTATATATATATATATATATATTAAATTATAAACATTTTTTAAATAATTAATTTAATTTTAATTATTACTTTATAAAGAGAAGAAGGTTGAAAAGTCCCAAGATGTTCGGTGTGGTGGGTCCGGAACCCGATCCAGGGAGAACGGGTCGTATACGCTGCAACACAAGACGCCAACGACAACACAATATCCTCATCTTTTTCAAAAAGACCATAATGTCTTTTTCTGTGTTCCAAACTTGCAAATATTAAAAAAAAAAAATGACAACAGAGAAAGCTAAGACAATGAGCAACACCCCTTCCTGTATATTCGCCCAACGCCATTTGACACACGCACGCACTCTCTCTCTCTTCCCCCTTTCTCGCTCAACCCTCTCTCTCTCTTTCTTACAAATTCTCCTTTTTCTCCGGCGAGTCTCAGATACCCTCATTTACTCGGGATCCGCCGATTCACTTCGCGATCCCGGGGTTTTTCTCAAACCCGTTCTGCTTCCTTCCCCTTTCTCTCCCTTCTTTTTTTTCCTTTTTGATTTTTTTTTTTAATTCTGAAAAAAAAATAAAAAAAATCAATGAGCGATCATCTGGTGCTGTTCGTGGACCGCCTGGTGCGGCCCGTGCCGGTGGTGGAGCACCCGGTCCAGCCCGCCCCCGAGCCCTCGACCCCCGTCGATGAGGCCGCGGCGGGCCCCTCCGGCTCCGCCTCGGCGGCCGAGGACGACAGCGACGACGAGGACTCGCTGCTGCTGCCCTTGGCGGAGTGTCGCATTTGCCAAGAAGAGGATAGCGTCAACAATTTAGAAACCCCCTGCTCCTGCAGCGGTAGTCTTAAGGTACGCACATCCATTCCGATTAAATATTAAAAATTTCAAATTGACGTCTTTTTATGAAACAAACAATGTTATTATGATTATGATGCTATGATGATCCAATTGGGTTTTTTTTATTATTGAGAGGTCACAGCAATTTTGTTGGTGGCAATATGTATTATGAATCTGTTTGGCAAGATATTGGTTCTGTGAATGCGAAGAATAATGGGGAACAATGTTGTTTGTGTGGCATCATTGGTTTCTTTTGTATTATGTATACTTTCGTTTCTGTCTTTCTCTCGATGAATTGATATCCGTTGGGATTTTTTCCGCAGTATGCTCACAGAAAGTGCGTCCAGCATTGGTGTAATGAGAAAGGAGACATAATTTGTGAGATTTGTCACAAGGTATGGTTCTTTTACATGCGATTTTCTCATCTAGGGGAATTTTAGTTTTTTAAATTTTTTATGGTGGTTAAATTATGGTAATGGTCATGCGTTATTTTAACTGGTAATCTTTATTGAAGAATAGTTTTGTGCTATGGTGTCTCTGGATTGAACCAAATGCTGTGTGTTGTTTCTGTGTACTGAGTTTGTTTCAATTTTGTTCATGTAATCTCAGTCGTATGAACCTGGTTATACAGCACCACCACCTCGTCCTCCTCCTGAAGAAACTACCATTGATATAGGGTAAGCTTGAAGTTTCTGCTTTGGAAGTCTGTAAGTTTGTTGGTTTTGTGTATAAACGATCCATTTTTGTGTTTCAAACTCTTCTCACTTGTGAATTATGATCATTTTTTGCAGTGGAGGCTGGACAATCTCTGGCATGCCATTGGATTTGCGTGACCCCCGACTCTTGGCAATTGCAGAGGCAGAACGTCAATTCTTAGAAGCTGAATATGATGGATATGCTGCTTCAAATGCCAGTGGAGCTGCATTTTGTCGTTCAGTTGCTCTGATTGTAAGACACATTAATCTCGAAATCCTTTTTCATGAATTGTTTTGTAGAGTTAAGTCATATGTGTTTGACCATAAATAAATTTTCTAGAGGCCATGTATAAAACTTTAGGCATTTTTGTTCGGAATTTTAAGGAAATCCATTGTACTTGCTATGATCTTTGGGCTCTTGATGCACATTGACTATGCAAGTAGTATAAGCTTTTGTTATATTTATTTGGAAGATTAAGGAAATCAATTACAATTGATTTGCTATGATCTTTAGGGTTTACATTCATAATTGACTATGCCAGTAGTATGCTAATACTTGGACATAATTTTAATCCAATCCATTCTATTTGATTCAGTTAATGGCCCTTTTACTCTTGAGGCATGCACTTTCGGTCACGGACGCTGATGCTGAAGATGATCCATCTACTTTTTTCTCTGTCAGTAACTTTTGTTCATTTTGGATAAGTGGTTCATACAGGAATTGTATTGCACTAAATATGTTGTCCACGCTAACTTATTAAATAACAATTTTCTGCAGCTTTTCTTGCTTCGAGCTGCTGGTTTTCTTTTACCTTGCTATATCATGGCCTGGGCAATCAGTATTTTGCAACGCAGGCGACAAAGACAAGTAAGTTTCAGTCCCAGTTCTGACTCATTTTTGTTTTTGTTTTTCTAATTTAGTGTTGGTATTTGTTCAAATTATGCTTTTGGGTTTCCATTTTGTTCATATCTCTTGGTCATGTTGCTGAGAAACTGTAAAGCATGCAGATGACTTAGTTGTTCTGTTCTAGGAAAGTCTCATTGTTTTCATGTTATGGTGAAACAGGAGGCTGCGGCACTAGCAGCAACCCAAGTTGCTTTTGTTCTTCAATCTGAACAACGTAGGGGTCTGCAGTTTGCCATAGCACCAGGACCAACATTGAACACACACCAGGAACAAGTGTAGTTTGATGGCAGTATTTGTATCACTGGCGTGTTTACCTCGGAAAGAAGGCTTTGTTGTTATGCCATGCATTTTTACTCATGATTTTCTAAGCTCTAATGTATCTATTCACATTGACTTGAACAACTTTGAGATGGTGCTTAACATTTTTGGAAGCATAAACCTTCGAAAAGAACATCTCATTTTGTTACATTGGGAGTAGTTCAAGTCTGTGAAAGTTGTAGCTGTGTTACTACTAGTAAATTTCCCGTGCACTCCATACCGTGCCTGTTTTTCTGCGCTTGTTTTTCTGCTCTGTGATAATCATAACTGAAGCAACCAAAGAAAACGATGGAAGGAGACAAAATTTTGCATCTGATCACAGTAATTTCAAATTTGGTCATCGGTGGTTGTTGGCCCTTTATCCTTTCTGCATTGCTCCTAAATGTAATAGCGATATTCATTGTTAGCCTCTCTAGATTAACCAGCAAATTGATCATTGATGAGTAACTTTTTAATTATAATCAAACATATTCTTAGCTTAAAGGGTGATAAAAATGATTATCAATTTACCTTCAAAATAATCATTATTCTTTAAACCTGAATTTGAAAGAGTGCACTAATCATTCAAGGTTAATTCACTTCCTGCAAAATAATATGACGGTAGTGGACGGGTAAACGCTTATTGTATTGAAATAAACTTTTTTATTCCTAGGAACGTTTATTTTATTGAAATTAATATTTTATTAGTAATTAACTGAACATAGATATTATAGGGGATGTACAGTAATTCTCATGTAGTTAAATCTTGGTTGAGTCAAAATCAATTTAAAAATACTGTTTTTAAATGACTTTGAAAACCAAAAACTGAAAATTTAGAACTAGTCCAAACACGGCTTAATTGTTGGTTATCTAAAATCTTTATTTTTCATCCTTTTTATATATCTTTCTTTAACGATTTTTTTGGTATATGATCTTTCTTTTTATTGATTGTGTTATCAAGTTGGGTTTAGATAATTAAATTACGAGATTTCAGTAATTGACAACGAGGTTTTGTGACAAAACTAAATGGTAGTTTATAGCTCAATGAGCTTTCAACATTGCATCCTCAAAGCCATCTAGAATCATTAAATTGGTCTTTCTTAATGAACACAACCACTATCCCTGTCCTTATGTCATAAATCCATTTGGTCTGTTTAAGAATGCAAATGAAGAAAGTAGCTTTTCAAAGTGTTTATCTCATTGGCATAAGAAAAAGGGAAAGATGAGAAGCCCTTTGTTTCTCCCTTTGCCAAGCATGCCAGTAAAGAAAATTAGATAGAAGAATAATTAATAGACACGCAATTAAATTTATAACAAACATAAATGTATAATTAAATCACAATGCAAGAAAAGCTAATGAGATTGAGGTTTACCTGTATCAAACCAACAAATACCACTTTAGAAAAAATGTTTTATATGGTCAAAGAATGACATCATCTAAGAAGAAAATACCTAAAACTTGGGGTGTTGACAACATACGGAAAAAAATGAAATGAAAAAGCAATAAAAGAAAAATCCGAGTCTTTTATTTTACTGTGACTGACACCCAACTTTTCTTTTGGTCAGACCCTTTTATAAGACTGGCATGTTAGATATTCAAGAATATCACGTCAATTAAATTACTAATAATTTATCTTTAAATTTTAATCTAAATATTAATAATAGAAATTGATTTTTATAATATCTTTTACACATTTTTATCCTTTTTACCTAGTATATCTTTATGTTCTCTGATTAAACTTTTAGATTATATCTATAAGAAATTATTCACAATATTTTTTTACATATTTTATTGCAGTTTTACTTTTTTTTATGTTTGGAGAATTATTTTTCATTATAATACTAGTTATATTGATCTTCTTTAATTATACTTTTAGTTTTTATTATTATAAAAGTTTTGGATATAGAAGTGTTGTGGCTTATGTGTTTTTACTAGACTTGATTCCACTAATATATAGCAATTAATAGTAAGATTAATTTTTGTAACTATTTTGGTGTATATATTTGGTTATTGTTTATCTTTTATATTTTTATATCTTTTAACTAACCTTTTAGTTTATATCAGAGGCGATAAAATGAGTTAGTTTGACCTAGTATACATTTTTGTATAAATTATATAAAATTATAAAAACATAAAATTTATGTAATATTACATAAAAATATATTATATTATTTGTGTTATATAAATTATAAAACTATATATATTATAAATTTGTATAAAACATATTATTTATGTCATTTAAACAATAAAAATATTTAAAATATATAAATATATTGTTTATACAAAATTAAAAGATAATTTAATATATCATTAATTTTGAAAAGAGAGAAAAGTTATTCTTAAAAGAAAAACAAAGTTATTAGAGTTTGGCATCTCATACTTATACCATCCGAAAACCTTTCATATATATATATATATATATATA
>Ga0209489_104546_pt1 | contig 25410 bp, 26 predicted proteins | sample SiratrowhiteBW_FD_187527 | JGI IMG/M metagenome (GOLD analysis project Ga0209489, IMG submission 187527) | Root nodule microbial communities of legume samples collected from California, USA - Siratro white BW (SPAdes) (version 2) | ecosystem: Host-associated > Plants > Roots > Nodule | place...
TATATATATATCTGTGTGTGTGTGTGTGTGTGTATTTTATGTTTGTTACCTTGAAAAAGAAATCTAAAAAAATTAGATGTCTTAATTATTGAATGTTTTCTCTAATGATCAGGTTTTATACATTTATTTGTCTTTCGCTATATTTTAAATTAAGTATATAATAATTATTGGTTCAGGAAAATAAAATCCTTTGTTTCATTTTATTAATTAATTTTGTGACGTCACACATATTACAAGCATTTCAGCATACACCTTATGAACAAGCTTCTAAACTTGGACCTTATGACATATTTAAGGGTTCGCATGACATTACAAATAACAAGAACAAATTATAAACTTGTAAAATACGTAAAAACAAAAGGTTTGAAAGAATTAAAATGAACAAAAATAGAAAAATAATAGTGCAGTAAAGCACAATAACAACAACACTCGATGAAGAACACCTAAAGCACAACTATGGATGGTTCAAGTAAGAACAAACAATTTGAACCATAGAAACAAGACATGTAGTGAATTTAATTGGTGAAAAGGCTGGAAACAAACAAGGAATCACGTTAACAACACTATCTTTAAGGAAGAAGCACTTATCTCTTGTAAAACCTAAGCTCTGATGCCAAATGATGCAATTATAACTTCAATTGCATGCTTCAATGTGCTTCTTCTTGGAGGATTATTGTTGTGGATGTGATTTGAGATAGATACAGTAGAAGAATTGTTGTTTGAACACATGAGATGAATTTGGAAGTCAGTTTCTCAAAATGAGGTTAGGCCAACACTTAGGAGAAAGTCTAGAAAAGGTCTTGTGTAACAATCATCTAGAGAGAATCTTTACAAGTGTAGAAGTTCTGAAAATATCTTGGCAGCAATTTAATATATTCATCAAAGTTATTTTACAAGAGAAGAGAACCTCTATTTATAGGAAAAAATTAGGACTAACCCTAACCCTACCTTGTATGACAAGATTCTTAAAAACTCTAATTAGAGAATGACAAGTCAATCCATGAATGGAGATGATCCTCTCCATTGGCAAGGTGACATATGGTAATGAGCATGGAAAGCACGTGTAGGTGCCACCTAAGCCCTAGCTCAAACCCTAGGTTCTAACTCTCTCTCTCTCTCTCTCTTTGGATTAGGGTTTGGCCCAAAATTTAAACTCCTATACTAACTTGGCCTAAAAATTTCTATTATACCTTTTATAATTTATACAAATGAGAAAAAATTTAATAATCCACTTTCAACAATAGAAAAGTCGTTTACAAACTTTCTTCCTCCTCTAAGTCTTTGGCCCTACTTCTTGTGATTGGTCCGTCATATGGTCTTTGAGGTACTTCTTCATCAGTATCCAGTTGCACACTAAAAGACCCCTTGAAAGACATATTAGAAGTGAAAGACATATTAAAAGTGAAAGATATTCTCACCTTGTCTGATGACACACACACTTCTCACTATTAGATCCAATTAACAAAAATACAAAGAGTGTGGTCCCCAAATGGGTACCCCACCCCTACATATAGAAAAAATGAACGTCCATACCAAGCAACACCATAAACCGAACCATTAGATTAATCCCGTACAACGATCACAATTGGTTTACTCTTCACGTTCACATATGATACGATAGTAATTAGGACTCATTCGTAGGTTGTCACACTATTCAAAATATCCTAAGTTTCGTTCTTGAACATAACTCCTTGTCTCCTCTCGGACTCCTCAAGCTTAAGGGATAATGATCTTATCTACTAATAATACCTTGATAAAGAAAGAAATTTTTCTTTCCCGAACAAGAATTTTCCTCAACTCTTTAGCTCTTCGAGCTTGGGGACCCAATATATACCTTATAAATAGAAAAAAATCGGTTAAAGAAATACTTTTTTTTTCTCAAATAAGACTCTTCGTCACCTCTCGAGTCCCTCAAGTCTAGAGACCAATATACCTATTTATTGAGAACACCTCAATCAAATAAAGAATTTTTTTCTTTCTCAAACAAAATTTTTGGCCACCTCATAGACTCTTTGAACTTTGGGAGTTTAAGGTACTGAGTGTATTAAAAAAATATCAATTTAATAACCTAGTCAACATCATTCAATAAAATAAAACGTATAAAGTCAAAGTAAAACCTTGTCATGAAAACATAAAACAAATAAATATCCCCGTCGAAGTCCCACGCTGGGAATATATGAAAAATAGTAAACATATGTAATTCCAAGATATAGACTATTCATTAATTATTCAATTGTGATCCTGTTTATTTTCAAATTAACTTAAGTGTTATAGTATCTTTGTACCCACGTTCAGTCTTAATTCTCAATCACCATATAATAAGTGAAAAAGGTACTAAAACCATAAGCATAAATGCATTCAGAGATAGAAGATCTAGAGTATAACATCTTCCAAAAATCTTCTTGGTCTTGTGTAAGAACAAACTCACAATATTTTTTTATTTTTCTTGTTTTAGAAGTAGTTATACAGGAATCCATCCATAAATGCTGAAATAATTCCGAACTTCGAAAAGAAAAAGCACTACAAGAAAAACTAAATTTACTCACGGATAATTATCCACGACTTTGTATCCGTAGGTAAATTCAACATTACTCACAGATTATTACCACGGATCTATATCGTAGGTAAATTCAGCATTCCCCACAAATTATTATTTACAGATTTGTATCCGTACGTAAATTCAGCATTAACTATGGATTATTATCCACGGATCTGTATTCATAAGTAAATTCAACATTACATACAAAATTAGTACCTAAAAAAGTGTATTTTTATACATATTACTTATATTTTAATTAATAATATTAGTATTATTTATATTATTGGTATTATTGACATTAATATGATTTATATTATTATTAACTTTATTAATATTATAATATTTTATCAAAATTATTATTAACATTATTATTTTTATTACTATTATTATTATATTATTATCCTTAAATATTATTATTTTTAAATTTTTTTGTTAGTATTATTATTACAAATATTAATGTTATATTTATTTTTATTATTGTTATTAATATTAATATTGTTGTTACATATTATTATTAATATGAATAGTAATAATGATAATAAATATTAATAATATTTTTATTAATATTACTTATATTATGATTAATATTATTTATGTTAATATTATTATGATTAATATTTTTAATATTACCCACAAACATAAATTCATCGGTATTATCCACAGAGATAGGTCCGTGGATATTATCTACAACCTATGTCAGTAAGTAATACCTATGGACCTATCTTCATGGATAATACCTCCGAACTTATATCTGTAGATAAAACTACTAATACTAATATTATTATTGATAAGTTAATATGAATATCATTAACAAGCGTAATATTATTATTAATATTAGTAGTTTTATCCATCAATATAAGTATGGAGATATTACTCACATAGATAGGTCCATAAAATTATCTACGAACAAAGGTCGTGAGTAAACAAACCTATCTCCGTAAAGAATACCTACGGACCTATCTCTTTAAGCCAACATTATTAGTAACAATAAGATTTTTATTAATATTACTCATATTATAATTAATATTAATAATATTTTTAATACTTTTATTACTATTATTAATATTATTATAATTAATCTTATATTTATCATTATTATCATTATTATTTGTGTTAATATTAGTATTCTTATTATTGTTAATTGTAATATTATTATTATTATTATCAATATTATATTTTTTAAAATTATTAAAGTTATTTTTAATATTTTATTATTATTATTATTATTGCTTATAATACACAATATATATGATATTAATATTATTAGTAGTTCTCTTATTGTTATTAAAAATATTTATGATATTATTATTATTATTATTATAATAGTTAATAATAAATGTTATCAATATTATTATTACAATGTCAATAATATTATTTATATTAATATTATAAATTCTATAAATATTTGTTTTTACTAATATTATTAATACTATTATAAATATTATTAGTATTATTATTAATATTATAGTTGTTATGGTTAATAAAAATAGAAACAATATTAGTAATATTATTATCATTATTATTGTTATTATTAACTTTAATATTTTGATTACTATTAATATTATTAAAGTTGTTGTTCATATTATTAATTATTTAATTTGTATTATTAATATTTATATTACAATTGTTTTGAATTTATATTTAATTTGTATTAATAATATTTATTTATGATTAGTTTTATTATTATTATTAGCTTTATATTTATATGGAAAATATTTTTAGTATTAATAATATTTTTGTTTAAATTATTTATATTTATATAAAATATTTATAATATTTTGATTAAGAATATTATTGTCATTATAATTAATAATTTTAATATTTAAATATTTATAATATTATTAATAATATTAATATTATTTTATTAATATTTTTATTATAAATATTATTAATATTAATAATAATATTATTATTAAAGATGATAATAACAATAACAATAATAATAATAATTTTATTAATAAATTTAATAATTAAAATAATAAATATAATCATGATAAAAATATATTATTTCTTTCCGAATATTTTTATTCCGAATTAACCCTGTCATCCAACAGAAGTCAAAACGGCGTCCTTCAGTATACGCTCAACCACACCACCTGCTAACCCACTCCACACTTAAAACACGCTATTTGAATTCCTCACGCCACCTCGCCTTGCCGGAGACCGAAACCGGAACATCGCCGATAAATTCTGCCATGTCATCATCTTTCGGAAGCTCCGGCCAGATGCACGATGACGACGGCGGGGCGTCACACGACGATGGAGATGACGTGTTTTCAACTCAGACGGCGCCGGAAACTACGTCTTCGACGCCGATCTACTCTGCTTCCGGGGGATTCGTCACGTTCTCGCCGGTGCATGCCAGAGATGGTGTGGACGGAGGTTTCGGAAACTCCGATGGCCTGATCTTGCCGCCTCCAACAGATATGGCGCCGGAGGAAGGGTTTGCTCTGAGAGAGTGGCGAAGGTAGGAGCGTTGAGTTCACTATTTACTTCTTTGCTTTTGAGGTTGTGATTATGACAATGATGATGATGCAGGAAGAACGCAATTCAATTGGAGGAGAAGGAGAAGAAGGAGAAAGAGATGCGGTCGCAGATAATAGAAGAAGCGGAAGAGTACAAAGTTGAGTTCTACAGAAAACGTGAGGTTAATGTTGAGAACAACAAGGCTTCTAACAGGGAAAGAGAGAAGGTAAATTTTGTTGCATATTTGTTTGTTGGTGTTTATTTTCTTCGGAAATTCGATCAAGCTGAAGTTGACTTCTGTGATTGAGTCCTACGAAAATTTCGATGACAACCAGTGTGATAATTGAATTGGTTACTTTGATAATTGAAAAGGCTACTCTAGCTCTGCACACTACCAATATTAGACAACGTACACTTTGACAAAGGGAAGTGAATAAATTTTAGTCTTGATTTAAGAGAATGGGCCACGAAGGATTGTTCAAGTGGGAGTGTAAAAGATAAACCATATTAATGTGAAAGTTGAAATTTGACCGTGTAAACTGAACTAGAGCATTCTGAATGGAAAAAATTTTGAAGTCAAACCTTGCAGTCGAAGAAGAATAATTTTCTTAAACATTTATTTACTGTGTAAATTATAGCATAAGCAACTTAATGTTTAGTAATGAGAAATAAGTGATAGTTCCGTGTAAGAGGAATATTATTGTGTTCTTCAGCCTATTAGAATATAAATGCAAAAGTAAAGCATATTTCGGAGTGTTGGTAATGTATTAAACCTGAGAAGTCTATGTACCATTTTTCATGCTGATCTGGTGTTTTCCTTCTTCTTTTCCTAATATACCAATTGTACCATTGTGTAAACCAATAACTATATTTGGAAACTTATTTTGTGAACATCTAAGCTTGTGTGCTAATATATTACTCACTGTATTATGGCAGCTATTTTTGGCAGGCCAGGAGAACTTCCATGCTGAAGCTGACAAAAACTATTGGAAGGCAATTGGTGAACTAATTCCACATGAAGTGCCTTCAATAGAGAAGAAAGGGAAAAAGGACAAAGAGAAGAAGCCTTCCATTGTTGTAATCCAGGGTCCAAAACCAGGGAAGCCAACCGATCTTTCAAGAATGCGCCAAATATTGTTTAAGCTCAAGCATAATCGCCCTCCACATATGAAGCCCAAACCTCCACCATCTTCAGAAACCATAAGGGACACGAAAACTGTACCTCCTGATGGAGCTAGTACGGGTTCTAATACACCCAAGGTTGTGCCTATTGCAACTCCTGAGGCTGTTGCTGCAGCTTGAGGCTGATACTATTTTGCTGAATGTGCATGTGAAAAGTTAGTGTCAAATTTTTAATGGGTTAAGTCTACGAGCGTCTTAGTCTAGTGCTGGTGTAGCATTATTCATCTAGAAAATTACATGTATCGGTTTCGGTTGCTCAGTATATATTGGTATATTCTCCTTACAATTCACTACACCACTTTTGGCTTTCGACAACGACTTAAAATGTGTTTCCTAAGAAAAAAACGGTGGCTTAAACCTTAGGCAACAATTTGGTAACGGTTTCGTAGCCATAGACAAAAAGCAAGGTTTTTTTTATCTAAAGCGACACTTTCCAAGTAATCGTGGCTTATAATGCTACATTAGACAATGTATTTTGGCTAACTTCTATGTAAAGCTTTTACTAAGGCAACGTTTTCTGAAATGTTGTTTATTTCTTACCCTTGTTTAGTTATTTCCTGTTTGTTAGGTCACATTCATTTACCTGCTGTCTATTCTCATACACTTATTTAGTTGTTATCTATAGTTTAGACAAAGCTTATTTAGCTTTTACCTTTTATTTAACCATGTCTATTTTGTTGTTACGTATTGTTTAGACCATGCTTATTACGTTATTACCTATTATTTGACTGTTTTTCAGTTGTTACCTGTTGTCTAGGCCCGTAGTCAAATTATATTGTATTTTCAATATTTTTAAATTTTAATTATTTTTTGAAACCAAAAATATAAAATTAATAATTGAATCAATAATTATATAAAGAAAAATAAATCTGCATCATAGTAAGAAAAATATCTATAAAGTGCCCACTTATTGTTTTTTTTTAGATACACAAAATATTAAAGTTAATACATACTTGCTTAACTAGAATTCAAAATAAATAATATATTACATTCATCTTCCAGTATAACAATTCATCCTTCCAGTTCATCCAACTCTCCAATTCAACAGTTCATCCAACTCTCTAATTCAACAGTTCATCCTACTCTCCATAACACATTTGACTTAAGCTTAAAACAAGTTTCAACAACCAACATTCATTCATGTATTTAGTCATCCTCTCCATCTTCAAATTGTCCTTGAAATTAAACATGCATGAAACTTTAAGAAGCAAAACTTTGAAAATTCTAAACAATAGAGACTATGGAATACCAACAAAATTGGATGGTTCTATTGGTCAATCTGGCATAAGCAATTAATATATGTTGCACCAGCTTTTTTCTTATATAGTCATATGTTCATATATGTGCCCAAAGGAATTCTAACATTTTATCATGAGTAACAGACTATTTATGTAACTACTTTGGATCTATTTTTTGTTGTATTTGTCTTATCCACAATATTTAAAACCATTTTATCATGAGTAACAGACTATTTATGTAACTACTTTGGATTTAATTTTTGTTGTATTTGTCTTATCCACAATATTTAAAACCGAGGGATGAGTGGCCCTGTGCCAATAGATACTTATACTACATTGCACCATTCATAGATGAATTTATAGTTTGCCTAGAAATCATGCATATCCCGAATATATGATGGTAGTTATTGAGTTGTATGGTGCTATGTTTTTGTCTCATTCATGCAACTAAATTATAAAAAACTTGATGCTTGGTCTGCCAACAACAAAAATACCAGTTCATCTCACAGTCCAATTTTGTCACATATTTAGAAGTAAATCAGATTTGAATCAATTTGTTACCTAGTCAAAATTAGGAACATGGGTAGACGCAGAAGGGTTTTGCTACTTATTTTAACCATTGCTTCTAAACCTTCAATCTTCTTTTCCATGCCATTCATTTGAACTCCAACAATTTTTTGGACAACAACAACTTCTTGATTCATTTTATGTCTTGATAGCGTCATAGTCCTTTCGTAACAACGAACTTGGCCATGCTTTTTTTTTCCAAACACTGATTCAAATGTGTTTTCCACGGTCTCATTTGGTGAGTTTTTCATTGAACTTTCAAGCATAGACTTAAATACATATAGATATATCAGATTTAACAATTAAAAATAACACTTGAGTCATATTGCTTGCATTGAAGTAAACTTACAGTAGCATCATGTGTTTCATCATCCACTAGTTTTCCTTTTCGATTAGGATGACCTTGATGAGTTTTTATGAACATTTCTACTCTACTAACTTTTTTTCCAGCCTTTTTCCCAACATTATATTTGAATTTAATAATTGATAGCATATATTAACACATATCAATTCATATATATTTTGCACAATGTATAACATGAAAGAGAAGGAATCAGTAAATACCAGTTCAACTCTAACTCTAGCAAAGTTTACTGGTCCCATTATGTGCATATACATTTTCTTACTCCGTTAATTGCATTTTTTCACTAATGCTTTGTTAGACAACAAAAATATGCTATCAACATAATGGCAGTAGAAGCAATAATGTATAAATAAGTTTTAGTCAAAATTCTTAATGAAGTTTAACATAATGGCAGCAGAAACAAGAATATCATACCTAGATTGAGTTGCTTTCCCAGTATGTAATCATCTGCTTGAAATGATGTTCAGGAATGCCCTGTGGGTGATGTTTCATTCATTCCTTCATAGTGGTATATTTTTGAAAATGCAGTCTCTTGATATACAATTTGTATCACCTCCATACATCATTTTTGCGAGTAAATACTGCTCTCTCCTTTTCTCGGGATGATGATTTTTTCTTAAACAAAAACGCAACTCATTAATATGTTAGAAAATTTAAACCCTTAGGCAAAAAAATTATTCAAATACTAGGACATAGTTCCATATGTGTTCCTTAAAATCTTTTACTAACGCCTTGAAGTTCGTATAAATCAATTGACAAAATTATGCATTCCTAGCTATAGTCCCCATAAAATAATTGAGATCAGATACCACTTTGTCACTGGGACCAATTGGCTCTCCATCATTGTCAAATATAATTTCTGGGCGATATGTAATATCTATTGAATGAATATGTATGCAATGAGTCGATCCCCAAGTTCTTTTGTTACTTGTGGCTATTTCAAGATCAAAAGTGTATTACTATCTGTATTAAGATTGGAATCAAAAATAGAATTGAACATACACAAAGCAGAAGCATTGTTCCAGACCAGCAAGTATACATATTAACATTAGAAGTAAATCATATAAATACCTTCTTCACCAGTTATTTCTTGGTTTTTCTTCTTCATTCAAATTGTGGTCTTCTTGTACTTCTTCATTCAAACTTTGTTCTGTTTGTTCCAGTTCATTTTCTTCTTCAATGACTTCTTTACATTTTTCTCCTTTTTTATTAAGAAAGTCCACAATCAACATTGAAGCACATAATGTGGATGGTTATTTCTTCTTCGCAGTAGCTTGTTGAACAGACATTATCCCGTAATCATCAATCAAAGTCTTATTCTTTTTGTCATTTGTCTTTGACTTATCAAGTTCCAATGCTGGCCTCTTGGTAGATTTATTTTTTTCAGTCATCTTAGTATTCACTTGTGCTAGAATTTACTTATTTTGTAGTTGTTCTTTGGCAATTGAACAACTAACTTCAAGTAGCACAACTTCAATGCTTTCAATGTTTGATTTCACTTCTGTTACATTTTTTTATTTCTTGTTGTTTCACTTCTGTTTGTTGTTGTTTCCCTTTTTTTCCTTGCTATTTCACTTCTTTTTCTTACTACTTCACTTATGTTTCTTGTTGTTGACCTTTTTTCTCTTGTTGTTTCCCTTTTGTTTCTTGTTGTTTCCCTTTTTTTACTTCTTGTTTCGCCTTTTTCCTTGCTTTTTGACACAAAAATATGCCAAAGATTTTGAAATAGCTAGTATCCTTGCTCTTGACTCATTGATTACTTGTAGTGTTGTCATTTTACTTATACATTGTTCATTGTTTTTACCTTCCAAATCTTCAATTATACATTGCTCCACACTAGAAGTAACAATCTTCTTATTCTGGCATCCCACTTCAAAATTGGTCAATTTAAACTGTCCACCAGGAATAGCTACAAGATTCTTAGTTCCCTCAATCCCTTTTTCACGCTTCACACTAAGCCTCTTAAGGAATTCCTTACTTGATCTAACTTTTGGTACATCCAAATACTCAACATTCACTACACCCTTTCCTTCTTGAGAATTTATTTTCTTTTTTGACCTTAGTTCCTTTCTAATTATCTGAAAAAACAAAAAGAAAAAAATAAATAAATTGTCATTGAGTGTTGACTTACCTTAATTTCATAGAGTTATAAAATCAGTAACAAAGTAGTTTAAGGAAGTGGAAAAAAGAATATTACAATCAATTAGTATTTTAAGATTACGTAGACACAAACAATCATAACTTACATGTTTCACAATCTAGATATATAAACTACCTGTTTTTAGTCCATGAAGTCAAACAAAGTTTCATCAATATCATCTTTAGGAAATATATCTTCTTCAACTACAGTGGAAGATTTCTGAAATATTGTGATCGGCATGTCATTTCCAATCCAATTCAGTTCCCCATCAGTATTTGTAGCATTTTACTGGTCACATTGGTCACCTATGTTAAATAAATCTCTTGGAACCTTTTTCAAATCATATTGTCTATTTGTATCTTAAGGTTTTTGATGTAAAAACATTGTTGGGCTTGAAAAGACAACACAAAAGGATCAAACCAATCACATTTGAACATCACAAACTTGAAATGACCATAATAATCTTGTAAAACAACTTTAGGCTGAGTTGAAAAGGGGGGGTGAATTGAACTTTCAAAAACTTTTCCCAAAGCTGATGTTTATAAAATGTAGGATGAAAATTCTTTATTAAATCTATTGAAAATTGATATTAAGAAGTGCTCAGAAAAAGTTCAATAGATTCCATATCAGATTCAATTAATTGAAATAATTCACAGAACTGAAAATAGCAAACAACAGTTAACTGGAATCACCGAAACTTTCAACTGAATACTATACACTCAATCAAATAGTTCAAAAAAAAAATCACATCCAGAAATAATTGATTAAGAAGTTAATAAGAACACCAATTAGTCAACCAGTAAAAAATAATAGAAACAAAAGCGGAAGCAATTAGTTGATTAAGAAATGTGTTCCAGAATTACATAGAAATAACCAGATAAACAATATTTGCAATAAACTCTAGATCAATCACACAATAAGACTATTCAATTTAATAAAAAGATCAAGAAATAAAAAAACTAATTCAAGAAGCAGATTTCCAGAATTTCAATCTATTAAATAATGATATCAGAAAACTTTAAGCACTCCTATACTATCAGGAAGTGATTCAATCAATTGTTCAGATGATAAAACAGTTCCAGAAAAACACAGAAGAACATCAGAAGAACAAACAATCAATTACATGTGAAGAACAATTAATTGTGTGAGCAACAGAAAAATTTGATAAACATTCAAGAAGAGAGAAAGAGAGATCAAGAACACAAGATTTTATACTGGTTCTCCCTTCCTCCAGGGCTACGTCCATTCCTTTGACAACCAGCAAAGATTTCCACTAACAAAGATCTCAAAGATCAGTTTACACAGTACAAAACCACTTGCAACCTGCAAGAAACCACTGCTCCCAACAGTAAACAACCTATTGTACCCTACAATAGTTGTCTAAACAATGTAGAACCTATTGCAATAGACGAATTACAATTACAAACCCAATGTAAATTGTAATAACACATTCACAATACAAAGAAAATCAATAATGGAACAATTACAACTGTAATTCTACTCAACAGATTGCAAATTGAATTAGGATCAGAGTAGAACACTTAGCTCTGGATCAAAATCACAATTTCACGAATTCAAACTCAAAGCAAGGGTCCAAGATCAATATTCTTGATGTTGTTCTTGATGAAAATCAATTGACACAGGTGTTCGCAAGTTTTCTCTCTTCGAAAAATTCTCAAGTATACGCTTAAGTGTCTTAGTTACTTTGAAATCACGTGCTTGCCCTTTACATAAGAAATCTGGTTATTGATCCTTTCAAAATTTCAATTGATTGTATCGAACGTTCAATCAATTGAATTTTCTATGACTTAGAAGAAAATTCATCAAGTTCAAAGTCTGAAAACAGTTTACTGAAATCCTTTATGAAATAGTTTTTCAAAATATGAATTAATCCTTATTTAAAACCTTTTAATTATTTGTTTAAGCAAAATCAATTTTGGAGGTTACTTTGATTTATGTATCATGCAACTTATGATTTTAATCCAAAACTAAACTCTCTCACACACACACAGCCTAAGTCTAGGACCAAAACTCCAACAACCTCAATGAGTCTTCATACAATCCACGTTACTAGCTATGATCCATTGAAGACTTCATTCTTTTGTTGGTTTCATCAAATCATATAGCATCTCTTTGTGCTAACAAATCTAACTCAAATATATCTTCAATTGCACCATAATACGTTATGGGATCATGAGTTTTGATTTCATCCTTTGAAGTCCATGAAATAGTTGTTACACCAGAATTTTGAGTTTTGTGTTTGCCATCCCGCTTCATAGTATGAAATAGGTATGCATTAATAATTTGAGATGGCACATCATCTTTCAAGGCTCAAGTTTTAATCCATTCACTAAAATCTTGACTAAGTGTTTTGGCCCTTCCCTATTTCACTGTTTTATTTGGCCTATTAACACTCTCATCAAACTCTCTACAAAAATAATGTTATATTATTGGTTAAAACTATATAACAAACTTACATTCATAGTAAACTATAAAAGGATAGTAAAGAATTATCATACATAATGTATATGGTGATTTCATCACAATTGAATAAGAGGTATCGATGAACTTGGGCTTTCATTGTCAATTCTATAGAAAATGGTTTACCATTACTTTTTCCCTCTATAGGGCGACAAAGATTTGGAAAATAATCAATTGCGTCTGCTTCAGATAAATCATTGTTATCGTAATTTTGACCTTCTTTTTGAATATTGTTTCTACCCCGGCATGCAAATATCTTGAGCAAAAAGTAAAAGCTTCTTCTGCCAAGTACCCTTCAACAATAGAACCTTATGGATATGCTTTATTACGAACATAACTTTTCAATCTGCAAAAATATCTTTCAATGGGATACATCCATCCAAATTAAACTGGCCTCCCTATCCTCACTTCATTTGGCAAATGAATAGGTAAGTGAATCATTATAAATAAATAAAAAAAAACTAGGAGGAAAAATCATCTCTAGTTGATAAAGTATTTGTACTATTTCTTCTTCCAAGTAATCCATATCTTCCAACTGTATAACCTTTTGACATATCAAGCGAAAGAATAACCCAAAAATCTAATTAGAGGGTCAACCACTTCATGAGGCATAATGCTTCTTGTTGCCGCAGGTAGTACGTAATGTAACATGAAATGTGCATCATGACTCTTATAAACACTTATTTTCTTGTTAGTAACATGAACACACTTTGAAATATTTGATGCACTTCCATCTGGTAACTTTTGCATCCTTAAAAACAACACAAAAGGTAGTTTTTTAATAAGCATTTAGTGAAAAACAAGATGCTAAAACTCTACCCGGCCTTTACCAATTTGATGAATATCTTTTCTTATTCACATACTTTGCAAAGCATAACGAGCATTGACATGATCTTTTGTCTTCCCTTGAATGTCCAAAAGTGTGCCAACAATACTATCACAATTGTTTTTCTCAATGTTCATGAACATTGAAATTGTGACGTAATTTATTTGTCACCCAATAGGGCAACTCAAAAAAGATTGATCTATTTTTCCATAGACCATCACTTGTCGTTTTACATTCTTTCCAAAAACATTTATGAAATCTTTTAATATTCTTAGGATTTATGATTCTTTTAACATTTGTGGTATTGACCTAAGTTCTTTTTCCCCATTAAATGATTTTTTATTAGATCTCCAAGGATTGCTCATTGGTAAAAATATGTGATGGCCATATAGCACATTTTATTGCTATGATTAAAGTAGTATGAATTAGTGTCATAATTATAATATGCACAAGCTAATCTTCCTTTTGTGCTCCAACCTGACAACATAGCATACCCGGGGTAGTCACTAATAGTCCATAAAATAGCTGCACACATTTGAAATGTTTCATTTTTTAAAGCATCATATATCTCCACTCCAAACTCCCACGAATCTTTTAGCTCTTGAATCAGCGGTTGAAGGTAAACATCAATATAATTTCCTTGTGATTGTGGCCCAACAATCAGTAAGGACAACATTGTATATTCAAGTTTCATGCACAACCACGTAGAAAGCTGTACACAACCATCATGATAGGCCATGTGGTACGTGATGTGCTCATGGTCCTAAATGGATTAAAGTCATCACTTGCCAAACCAGGTCTTACGTCGCGGTAGTCAACTGAAAAATCCAAATGAAGACTATCAAAACTCTTTCAAGCTTCACCATCAACGGGATGTCTCTTTTTCCCATCGTTGGATTGTTCCTTTTCATGCCACCTCATTTACTCAATAGTATTTGAACACATAAACAACCTTTGAAGTCTTGGAATCAGTGGAAAGTGTCGCAATACTTTGGTAGGTACTTTGTGTTAATATTTTGGCTCATTAACCTCAAAATTTTCTTTAGGAAATTTCTTCCATCGTGAAGATTTACAAATACTGCAAACATCCAAACTCTCATCCTGTTTCCAAAATAACATGCAATCTTTTGGGCATGCATGATTTTTTTTATAATCAAGTCCTAAATCACTGATCATGGCCTTTGTTTTGTTAAAAGATTCAGGAATATTCAAGTTAGGCATTACCTCTTTTAGCAATTGTAAAAGATCAGTGAATGATGAATTGCTCCAACCATGGAATATCTCAATAAATATAACAGAATAATGAAAGATAATGTGGAGAAGATTTCACATCCAGGGTACAGTTCTTGATTTGCATCATTAATCAAATTATAGAACTTTCTAGCCTCATTGTTAGGACCCTCTTTGATTCTTTCTGCTTCTACCACATTTCTAAATGTCTCATACAATAATCCATCAATATCATTTCTAAATTTGTCATTTCAACATCACTTCTATTAGTACGACAAGGTATTTCTTCTCCATGGTGAATCCAAATACGATAGCCTTTTACAAAGCCCTTGACCATTAAATGTTCATACACCACATTTCTTGTTGCCCAAATACAGTTTCTACATTTGGTGCAGGGACATAAAATCTCAAGTCCCTGAGATTTTCCTCTAATGTAAGAACAATCTAAAAAAGAGTCAACACCATTTATATACTCTAAACTAAGCCCTGGGAATTTAGTGTTGAAAAATATGTTGGCCAAAGTTCGAGAGGGGGTTAATTAAACTTTTAATTATTTTTAAAAAATCAAGAGAGAATGAATGATTATTTTTCATGTACAATGATCACCAAGCAATATATGCAAACAACAAGCTATAATGCAATAAATGTGTGCAACTAGTGAAAACAGTTAGCTAAAATACAAAAACAATTAACTGAATTTCTTTTTCAGCACTTTGAAAAATTTTATCAACTAGATCCGTGAAGGTTGGTCCAACCTCCTCCAAGTTCCCTTGCATCAAGTAGTTCATATCCGTTTCCTAGATGCTACTACTGTAGCTTTTACATTGCCTCCACTTCTCTACAATTTCTTTTGCTTGTTCTTGCTTCCGCTTCCAATAAGAGCTCCTTTCTTCCATTTGATTTGGTACCAAGCTTCTCTTCTATGCTACATCAACTTGTAGAAACCTCAAGAAGCAAAACATATGAAGGAGCCTTCTATCATTTGGTATCATGAACTTAGGTCTTCAAGAGATGAGTTATTGATCTGTTTCACTTTTCTTTAGTTGTTTACCACTATTTTTACATGTCCTGAGTGTTTCATACTGATTAAATGTTGTGTTCTTGAGTTTAAATGGTTCCAATAACATTAAACCATCCAAGAATCAAGTGTTTAGGTGTTCTTGTTGTGTGCTAAAACTATTTTTGTTTTTTAATTGAGTTTTCTTCAATTTTAATCGATTGAATCTTCTTATTTTAGGTATTTTCAAGTTCGTAATCTGTTCTTGTCATGTTCTAAGTCACGTGCTTCGAAATATGTCATAAACTCCATGTTCAGAAACTTGTTCACAAGGTGTTTGTGAAAATGCTTATACTATGTCTATTATGTGTTTGACAAATTATATTGAATAAACTGCCCCTGTGTGAACCTTTGTGTGCTATTCCATTTATATTTTTGAGATCTTTAGCTTGTTATTAGATCATTAACAAGTTCCTTAGAGTTAGGTTTCCATTATGTCTTGATGTTATGTTCAAATTCATTGGATTCCTATACATATCAATTTTCTGAAGTTGTTTTGTAAACTGCACTCGTTTGGAAAATTTATTGAAAATAGTATATGCATGAATTGAAGTGAAATTTTTTACATGACTGAATTATGATGTATATGAAACACTATTAAAAAGGTGCATTCTAGTTCAAAGTGTATCAAAAATGACAAATGTTCAAAAGTTGAATGCTAGTTATTGACAGAATTGTGACGATAGTGAAAAATTAGCATGTGTAATTGATATATTGCAATTAATTCAATGACCGCATTGACCTCAAAATTTGTGTGACCAAATCTTAAAGTGATGGGAGTGTGTGGTTAACATTTGGTGACCTAATTCTTTATGGATCAAATGCAATAAATTTAGCACTAGACCTAAAACCCTTGCTGTTTTGGATTTATCTAGATCGACTCAACGCTTAGTTTGACCTAAAATTTTGCGTGGACGTTTTGTAACGTGTTGTAAATTGGTGGTAAAAGTTTCATTAGAAAGGATGTTTTACATTGGTCACAATAAATCAGCCATACACTATTGCCAAAATTGAAAACTCTAGTTTTGTTTTTTGTTTTTCATATACTCTAGAGTCATTCTTTTGATATTCTTTTGTGTTCCTTGCTTGCGTTTCTGTGCCTTATTTTCTTGGTTGTCACTTTCATTTTCACACTTTGAGTTTGTCCATTAAAAAGCTATTTGAGTTGTGCTTTTCAAATTGTCCTTTATTGCTTTGTATTTTTGTAACTTCTAGATGAGCTAGTATATTGATGATGTAATTGTGTTGAGTTGGTGTCCAATACATCAAGATTTGATTTGAGACCAACATTGAAGGAGAATTCACAAACAAAATACACGATTTTCCTGCTGGATATTTTAGTGACAGTGTGATCAAAGTGGGAGTGATACACTTGTGAGGCAACTCTACAAAGAATTGGAGTGCATAGCATAGAACTTTAATTTTCAACAAATTTTCATTGTATTACTTTGAGTTGTAATTGCAAGAATATTTTCATTAGTTGGTTAACTAATCGTAAATAGACTGTGAATGGGTCTCTATGGTCTTAGGTGCCAAAGAGCTTCATCATTAGGAACCATCTAGTTTAAAATTCTCAAGCTTTGTTTTTACTTTCCTTTACATTTTCTATTTTACTTTCAGAAATTAAACTCGACTAGTATTCTTTTACTTTACTAATATTGATTCGCCTTTTTTTGTGACTTAGTAACATTCACTGTAAGAACGACATGGGAAGTGCATTGGGTCAGGCTCAAGCGAGAAAAGCCTTGGTACTTAAGTTGTCCTAGTGACGCACCTCACTTTCTTGGGAGAACCCCTGGTGTGCTAAACTTGTTTGTTTACTTTGAGAAAACTACTTCACAAAACTTAAGATGCTAGACATTCTCTCCACCACATCGGCAATGAGTCCAGTGAAAATACTTCAGATGTGAGAAAATGAACTTCGTTCTATAAAAATTAACACTAATGTACAATTTGCCATATGGAAGGAGGAATTAAAGAGCTTAAGGAAGAAGGATCACAAGTCTAAATAAAAAACATGTTCTTCAAAAAGTTATCATTCTAAGAGTGAGGAGGGAAAAGTAGAGAGAAACAACTTGAGAATGGGAGATTATTATCAGCCCGATCCTCATACCCACCATAAGAGAGATAGAAAAGCCAAAGAAGGTAGGGTGAACTTGCCCACTTTCATGGGAGGGATGATGTAGATACCTTTTTGGATTGGGAAATGAAGGTTGAACAATTATTCGAGTGCTACCATGTAAGTGAAGAGAGGAAGGTGCCTCTAGCTACCCTTAGCTTTCAAGGACATGCCATGCATTGGTGGACAACCCTAGTAAGAGATAGACGTCTTCACCATGAGCCAGCCATAGAGTATTGGAATGACGTGAAGAGTGCTCTTAGGAGAAGACATATACCTTCTGACTACCATTGGGAACTAATGGATAAAATCCATAGGCTTAACTAGAGAAACATGAGCATAGAGGAGTATAGACAAAAGATAGAGCTTTACATGATGAGGGATGGGATCAGGGAGGATGAGGTGTAGAGACCTCTCTTGTAAGCTTGATTTTCCATAATGAAATGCTGCTGAATTTTCTGCACAATATCAAGTTTCCTATTGAGTTTCTTCTCCTAGAAGCTAGAGAATCTCTCTTAAAGGTTGGCCTAACATCCTTCAAGGCTTGCATCACCTATTTCACCTTTACTTGAAGCTTGTACCGTAGCTTCATCCTTGTTCCTCCACCTCCACGGTTCTTCTTCCATTTTCCATTGCTTCTGTCACCCTTGAGGAGGACCATCCATGATTTTATTTGGTGCAAAGTGGCTTATTCTTTCCTACATGCATCAAGAAGCTAAAGAGCGCCTAGGAGCACCTCTATCATTTGGTATCAAGAGCATAAGTTCTTTAAGAGATAAATTCCTGATTCCTCCTTACTTTGTTTCCAACAATTTTTACATATTTTGAAATTTTTCCACCAATTGAAAGTAGTCTACTTGAATTTAAACGGTTCAAAATACATCAATCTCCTTGAGTTGTCGAAAAACACATGGTTTTAGGTGTTCTTGTGTGTGCCGCAAGTTGTCCTTTATTTTGTTTGAGTTTGCTTTGATTTTAATGGGTCAAAAGTTTTATGATCCAAAGTATATGTCAAAGTCAAATGTACATCAAATATGTCATAAACTCCTTAGGTTGAAACATGTAGACTAAGTTTTTGTTAAAATGTGTATGAAAGAAATGTCGATGAAAGGTGTTGTGCTTTGCTTGCATTTTTGTTTTCAATCTTGAGTTCTTTAATTCACTATTAGATCATTAGTGAGTTTCTTATATTCTATTCTAATTCCAAATGTCTTGAAGTTTGTTCTAAATCCATTGGAATCCATAGGTTTCATTTTCCAGAACTGTTGTTGTTTGATGAAGGTTACTGAAACTAGAGAAATTTATTGGGAACGGAATACTTCGTATTTGTGCATGAAATTTTGTATGAGGCTACCTTGAGATGTTGTAACAATACTGTGAAAAAGGCGCATTCTAATTCAATCTGTAAAAAATAAGAAATTGTAAAAGTTGAATGCTCATTGCTAGTCAAAAATTGATGATAGTGTAAAAATCACCTCTGCATTTGATTTACTGGGAACCGTTTCGTTACCGTATAGACCAAAAATTTTGATTGAACATAGCTTGAGATGTTTGAGTGTGAGGTTAAAATTTGGTGATTTAATTCACTATGGTTTTGACTCAATAAATTTGTGAATCGGCGTTGCCAGAAACCTAACACATGAGGTAAGAACTGTTGCACTAGACCTAAAAACGCTTTCTGTTTTTTATTTATCTAGAACGATATAGTGCTCTGTTTGACCTGAAATTTTTTGTGGATCCTTATTGTGTTGTGAATTTTTGGTTAAAATTTCATAAGCAAAGGAAAACTATACAGAGTACCATATCACGCGTCTGCTACTACAAGAGAAGTGAAAATCTAGTTTTATTTTCTATTTTTCATCTACTCTAGAGCCATTCGTAAATCATCTTTTGAGTGTTGCACTTCTGTTTTTAAGCCTTAATTGTCCTTCTTGTCACTTCTATTTACATTTGTCAACACCCAATTTCGTCCGGATAAATAAATCCATTTCAAAAAATATATTTTTAATTAATTTTCAAAGAAAATTAAAAAAGAAAGAATTATTTAATCAAACTTGAATTTTGTTAAAAAAAATGTTTTTTTTTGTCATTTTATTTTCAATATTTTAAATAAAAATGTGTTTTTTATCAATTAAGAAAAATATAAAAAAATTGCTAACTTTATTGTTTATTTTTCCCTTATTTAAAAAAAAATACAAAAACATATATCTTTATTTTATTCCATTGATTTTATTTATCACTTTTTTAAAAAAATATATACATAGGTTTTGTTTTGATTTCATTTAAGAAAAAAAAAGAGAGAAAAGAAAGTAAGAATGGAATTTACTCCTTGTGCCTCGCATTTTCCCGTTTGTACCTATTGGGCGTCTAAGTTAGTTCTACAGCATCACTTCTCAATACACCCTTTGCATCCCCTCTGCCACCGTGGGCCGTTTGGGCTAGCTTCTTGCCCTCACACACCCCAGCACCTCTTCCTGATTCTGTAAAAAAGAGAAGAAACATTGGTACACGCGACAGGATCTCTGGCAGCACCAACATCTCTGCTCCACCACCCTCTGCACCAAAATCAGGAGCTGCAATGCCTCCTGCACAGTCTCTGAAAAAAGCTGCCTGGTCTCCCTGCAGTTAACAAAAAAACAAAAATAGGAAGCCCCTGCTCCCCAACGTTTGGTTTTTTCTGGCTCATCCTCTTTGTCCCATTTTAGGGATCTTTTTCCTCATCATATACTAAGCAAAGGACATGCTGGACACACACTCATATTCGGATTCACCTCCTCGTGAAGAGAGCATTAAAGACAGAAATACTCAGCACAGGCATAGGGGGAGGAGGAAGAAACAGAGGAGTGCTGGGATCGACTCCTAATCTTACTAGAGTGAAAAGTCACAAACCAGAGAAAAAAAATTTGGCGAAAGGTATGATTCTGGATTTTAGTTGTTGGTAAATACTGATATTGTGTGTTGTGGTGTGTGTGTTTGCCTTACATTATACCATTACGCATGTTCTTCTGTATTCTTAGCCTCAAGCATTTAAACGTCACTATGTCACCAATAACCTTCTACCACCCCTTATATTCAATGAACACTATGTCACCAATAACCTTCTACCAACCCTTACATTCAATGAAAACCACATGCACGTAGCCTCCTTTACCTCCTTTACCTCCACTGCACTCCATAAACCGAGTCACACACCTCATAAACCTCCATAAACCGACTAGGTCACCTTGATTTTGTTGTTGCATTCTCCCAAAAATAGATTCAAATGCCTATCACTGTCACCGTCAGTGGGGGTGCTCTCTGCACCCCAGTGTTGTCTCTGCACCCCCAGTTTGTTCATACCCGAAATACCCTTAGCTGTGAGTGATTTCCTGGTCCAAAAAATTGCTTCTTGCACCCCTCATGTTAGCGTATGCACCTCCCACTTTGCACATACCCAAAATGCCCCCTAGTCATAACTGGGCTCCTGATTAACGGGTTGCTTCCTGCACCTCCCAGTTTTAGCAAGTTGCGCACCTACCCCTCCTGAATTTCCTAAAATACCTTTGGCCCAATCTCCGATCAATGGGGCTGCTGGCCGCACCCCCCAAATTTCTGCTTACACCTGTGACCCCCCCCCCTAAATTCCAATTTTACCCCCTGATTTTATTATTTCAATCTTTTACTTAAAATAAAACTCTCTTGAGATTTTGATATTGAATTATTTCTTTATTTCTTAAAAAAAAGAGTTTATTTCTCACATTTACGAGGGAATGTTTTAATTCGATTAAGCTCCTAAATAACCATTCGCGTTATGCGGGACTTGATTCGAAAAATATTTTAATCTCATTTGGAATGTCAAAAGGCCATACGCGTCAAGCGATATTCAAGATGTGGTTTAACTTTCGAAAACACCAAATTTTCACCAAATAAAAAACGTATATAAAACTTTCCAAAATTAAAAATATCAACAACAATCAAATAATTTTCTACCAAAGAACTACGTAACCCTGATTCTCTACCCGATAGAGATACGTAGGTGCGAGGTTAAACCTTGTCGGGCCCTTTCTAAAATAAAAAATTTTGTTTGCCTTTATTTTCATTTTTGTGGAAAATAAACATCTTAAAGAAAATACACTCGTTTTACTTATTTAATTAAAAGGTACCGTCCCAGGACGGACGTTGTGGGGGGGGTGCTAACACCTTCCTCACACGTAACCGACTCCCGGACCTGCGGTCCGGTTTTCGCAGACCCGCCTTATCATTTCTTTTCGGGTTTTCCATAGTTTTCCCTGAAAAGCTATTGGTGGCGACTCTATTTTTTTAAAATTCATTAATTTTTTCGGATCGCCGTCCCCGTCGTGATTTAGGTCGCGACAGATGGCGACTCCACTGGGGAGTTTCTCTGAGAGTCAGGCCAACTTTAATTGAATACTGTGTTTTTTTTTAGATGTTTATCTTTTGCTTTGCTCTTTTGTATATATGATTGTTGTTTTATCATTCCTGGAATAATTGAACCTTAGGTTAGCTGACATGCCATATCTACTATATATCTGCCTAGGAACTTTTCTGGTTGTTTTGCAGGTGGGGGGTTGGGTGCATTTTCTCCCTTCACACACACATCTTTACTTTTGAACATCATATGAGTGGAGCCCTATACCCGGGCCTGAGTGAACTTAGAGATAGATAGGGGTTGTGTAGCAATACTGACAGGATGTACTTCCTTTCTCAGTTTTTGCGAGAACCCCAACTAGAGTTTGTTTACTTTGCTTACATGCTCAAAAGCAAGTTGTTTACCAGCTGCTAAGAGTAATGTGGTGAAGTGAGCCATAGCTCTAGTGGCCTTATACCTTTAGGGATTTGGAGCGAACCCATGTGAGTATACATTTACTGGCATAGATCTTAAGCACCGATATATCGAACCTTGTTTAGGGCATTAAGGGAGATGTTCATGCGCTCCAACCTTCCGCCGATTTTGTTTGTCGTTGTAACATGTGTATTGCATATTTTATATTCATAAAATGATCATAACTCATGTTTTTCTCCACCAATGCATTTCATGCATTTCATATTGTCTCATTTAGCTCATTTTCTTTCTTTTCTTAAGCAGTAAAATTATAAAATTGTGTGCATATCATCATGGAGTCAAACATGGAGTCTGAGATTGAGAGAGATCCTGAATCGTCAAACTTAAAGAAGAAGTTGTATATTCGAGTATTGGAAAACAATCTGACCGGCCTCAGAGAGTTGGGACAAAGGCTCGGATCGATCCAAAAGGGAACTTTCAGAAAGAGATATGGGAATGTATTGGGATTGTTATAAGTAAAAGTTCATATACCTGCTGTCACTGCTCTAGCGCAACACTACGACCCACAGATGAGATGTTTCACCTTTCGAGACTTCCAACTGGTGTTAACATTAGAAGAGTATGAGCAGATTCTCGACTTGCCGTTAGAAGGAGGAGTCCCCTATAAGCACCTCAAGCAACACGTTTCAATCCCCACATTAGCCGGGATTACAAAAGTGCACCCAAGAGAATTGGAGAGTAGACTTGTCACTAGAAGAGGCGTGAAAGGGTTCCCACAGAAGTATTGGGAGACTTATCTGCGTCAACTAGCTGACAAGAAAGATTGGGAAACGTTCATAGTCGTCCTCGCCTTGGTTGTTTATGGTGTTTTGGTGTTTCCTAACCAAGAAGATCTTGTGGATTATGACGCAATGGGTGTATTCGTTGCTGTGAAGACCCGAGCCGAGAATCCTGTCTCTGCAATACTGGCTGACACCTATGCAGCACTCGATTTATGCCATGAAAGAAGAAAGAGGAAAATGGCATGCTATTCGGCAGCTCTTTATGTGTGGTTGGTTTCCCGCATTGGGGAGAGAGCAGTTGGTTTCAGATGTCCAGTTAAGTTGGCATTGAATCGAGGGGCCTGAACCGAGAGGGGGAGATGAATGGAAGAAATACTTTGCTGGTCTAGATGAAACAAAGATCCAGTGGCAACCTTCATGGCAGTCAAGGTCACACCTTATTTACTCTTGTGTAAAGTATCCGAATGTGCCACTCGTGGGTACTAAATGTTGCATTAACTACAACCCGGTGCTGGCCCAGCGACAATTCGGATATCCGATAAAAGGGGCCCCATCGCCTGCTTCTCTGACTGCTTTGTTATTTCATTATGGGGATGGCAATGCTACTGAAGTCCTGCGACAGGTTAGAAGTACCTGGGAGAATGTGGTTTACATGGATAGTGACTCCAGACCATGGGCCACGGACAGAGAAGTTCCTTACCGTCAATGGGTCGCAGAGAGGATAAAAGAAGTCAAACTTCCTTTCAATTTAGATGTCCCTGGCTCAAAAAATAAAGAACAAATGGCAAATGTTGAGTCAGAAGAGGTCAAACGATTGAAAGAAGAGATTGAAAGATTGAAAAGAGTGAATGCCAAAGCGGCTAGTGACTTCCAAAGCCTCAGCCATGACTATGTGGACCTGAAGAAGGACTATGAAGAAACGACAAAAGCCCATGCAGAGCTGATGAGAAAGCAGAAGGCAGAAAGAGATTACACATTCAGAATCAAGCAAGACCTAGCAGCCGCTAACACAGAGTTGACAATGAGGCCCAAGAGCGTGACATAGCTTCATCTGCAGAGCGCCAGTGGAAGAACTTATTTGAAACCATCAAGAGGGAAAAACAAGAGGCATTGAGGAGGCTGCGCGATCTTCAAGTTAGAATTAACGAGATGGAACAACAGATGAAAGAATTAGTAATTGAATGTGATGAGCGTGTTGGGGAAGTGCACCGCCAGCGGACTGAAGCAGAGGAGCAGTATCAGACTATGTTGACTCAGGTAGAAGGTTATATGGCTGAGCAGGAAGGAACCATAGAGCATTGGAAGAGATGTTTTTCTCAAATGGCTGCTTTGGCTAACGGGGCAATTGATGGAGTTTCGAGAATGTTGGTCGAGGCTGAGTCATCACTGTTCTTCTTTAATCCACCAAGAGAGGTTAAGACTTTTATAGAGCACTGCAAAGGATTGGTGGCAGAGATGAAGAGTATGATTAGTCCTTGTTAAAGTAAGTATTTGGCCTAAGTTCAAGAGGGGGGGGGTGAATTGAACCCTTTTTGATTCTTTTCAAAATGAAAATACAAGTTCTTTGAAGAACCTTAGAATGCAATCTATAGAGGTTCAAACAATTAACAAATATAAAAACCAAACAACCAGAATC
>Ga0209489_104548_pt1 | contig 25403 bp, 20 predicted proteins | sample SiratrowhiteBW_FD_187527 | JGI IMG/M metagenome (GOLD analysis project Ga0209489, IMG submission 187527) | Root nodule microbial communities of legume samples collected from California, USA - Siratro white BW (SPAdes) (version 2) | ecosystem: Host-associated > Plants > Roots > Nodule | place...
TTCCTATATCACCAACACCTAGAATCCTTCCTCGATTGTTGTCTCCATAGGTGACAAATCCTGCTGGTTTCCACTTCAAATTAATCAATTGAGAAGCCTCTCCTGTCATGTGCTTCGAGCATCCACTATCCAGATACCACATCAGTTTATTGGATGCTGACCGTTCCTGCAAAACAGATTGAGTTTAAGATTTGGTACCCTGTTAAGCTTGGGTCCAGCAGTGTTAGATGTGCTTTTTGGCACCCACCTAACCAGTTCTTTTGGCACACTAAATTTTCTAATCCTACAGTTTCTAACAGAGTGGCCCTTTCTCATACAGTAGAAGCAGGCAATCGATTGTGAAGACTGTGGTTCAGAACCTTTAAAAAAATTGTTAAACAGTTTTTGCTTTCCATTGGGACCAGCTTGATAACGAATGCCAGCTTTTTCAAAAACACAATTTTGGGATCCCAAAAGAGCATTTAGGTTTGCTATCCCCATAGAAAGTTTTGAAGCAGTAGTGATCAAATAGTTCACTTTGCTTTGCAAAACTGTACAGTTTTCGCAATCAACTGGCTTGCTACAGTTTTCACAATCAACTGGCTTGCAAGAGTTAAGTTTATTGGAGTTTGCATAATTTAATTGCTTTTCTAAATTTTCCACATCATCTTTTGCTTCAAGTAGCTCATCCTCCAATTGCTTAACTCTATTTTCCAGCCATCTGTTCATGCTTTTCAATCTTCTATTGGATTGGGCTAACTTGTTAGCTTCTTCATGTGTTTCTTGAAATGCATGAAGAAGTGTACTGTAGTTAGCACTATTAAATGAAGCACTAGATTCAGTACTACTTACATCCGAATCTTTTCTAGCCATCATACATGTATTGGCTTCAATATCATCTTCTGAAGAGCAACTAGATGATGAAGCATTGTCCTCCCAAGCTATATACGCGCGTCTAGATTTTCTAGATTTATTGCTCTTCTTTTTTGGTGCTCTGTCTTTGATTGCAATGCTTGGACACTCAACTTTCATATGTCCCTATTTTTCACAGCCAAAGCACACAAATTTAGTTGAACCGGAATCAATTTTATTTTTACCTCTTTTGCCTTGCTGGTTCTTCAATATGTTCTTCATCTTTATGAATTTCTGAAACTTTCTTGTCAATAGATTGAGGTCCTCAGATTCACTGCAGTCTTCTGAACTTTCATCAGTTGATTCCTGGACAACAATTCTAGTCTTGAGTGCTAGGCTCTTGGTCTTTTTCTCCACTGTCTCCATTTCTTTCAATCTGATCATCTCCAGTTCATGTTCTCTGAGTTTGCCTAACAGCGCTGCAGTTGTAAGTGTTGTCAAGTCTCTAGTTTCTAAAATTGTTGTGACTTTAGGCTACCAGCTCCTATACAAGCACTTCAGAATCTTAATATTAAGCTCTTCTCTATCAAACTGCTTGCCCACTCCAATTAGATGATTGACAATGTGTGTGAATCTTTTTTGGACATCAGCAATGGTCTCTCCCTGCTGCATTTTGAACAGCTCGTATTCCTGGATCAATGCATGTTTGCGTGCTCTCTTCACATCAGTGGTTCCTTCATGTGTGACTTCAAGAATGTCCCACATTTCTTTGGCTGAACTGCATTGTGATACTCTAAAGAACTCATCCAGATTTAATGCAGAAGTTATAATATTTTTAGCAACACAATCATACTGCATTTTCTTGTTCTCATGATCAGTTAACTCATCAAAGCACTTAGCAGTAGACACACCATCAACAATAAGCATAGGAATGAATGGACCATTTACTATGGCATTCCAGATTCCACGGTCAATAGACTCAATGAAGATTTTCATTCTCACTTTCCAGAATTGATAACCCCAGAAAACATAGGTGGTCTATTAATAGAGGCACCTTCAGCAAAAGGTAACTTGTTCTCGGCAATGGATCGAAATCTTGACTAGGATTCAAGATCCTAGCTCTGATGCCAATTGTAAAATAAGGTTTAGACCGAGTTCAAGAGGGGGGTGAATTGAACTTTCAAAAACTTTTCGTAAATCTGATTTGTTCTTGAAGTAGAGAATGAAAATTCTTCATTCAATCAATTGACTATGTAATTCTGGACTGTCTAGTAAACAATCGATTATGCATAGCGGAAAATATCAGAAATAAACCCAAAAATCAGTTAAACCCAGAAAACAGTTTACAGTATAAAAATGTGTTAACCCAGATTTAAAATGTTTAAACACAATCCAGTAGATTAAACACAATTCAGAATCACAGTTGATTATGTAAACAGATTTTCAGAGTATGATCAACAATATGAACAAATTTTAATCCAGTCAATTTTAAGTGATGGCAGCAGTGAATAAAAGCAATCAAGAAGAGTAGGGAGAAAAGCAAGAACACAGAATTTTTATCCTGGTTCATCCTTCCTCAAGGGCTACGTCCAGTCCTTTGCAAACTAGCAAAGATTTCCACTAAAACAGATCACAAGATCAGTTTACAACCTTTGCTCCCAGCAAGTTACAAACTGCTTCCAGCAGTAAACCCACACCTCACTGAACCCCTCAGCTAGTGTGTAACCAGTGCAGAAACCCACTGCACCACACCACTTGCAATCCGCAAGCAACACTGCTCCCCGCAGCACTCACCCTCTACTGAACCCCTCAGCAGATGTGAGACCAGTGCAAAACCCACTGCACCAACTCAATTACAAACCCAGTAATTGAAAACAACAAATAGATTACAGATCAACAGGATCAGAAAAGATTACAGAGTGCTTCTACATAAAACAAATTGCAAAGAATGAAGATCAGGTGTAGAAGACTTAGCTTTGGTCCAGAACCAAAGTCGCAAGAACCTCACTCAAAGGATGCTTCAAAGATTCACGTTCTTGGAGGTTTCTTGATTTGAAAAGCTTTGCCAAATGATGATCGCACAAAAGGGACACTTTATCTCACTTAGAAAGTCTCAAGGAATGCTTTTTGAAAGTATTTGATAATTCTGAAAATGATAATTCTCATTCCTTGAAATACCCAAACCAGTTTTAAAAACAACTTAGCTGTCACAATTCAATTAATTGAACAAACCATTCAATCGATTGAATTTGATCGTTAGTTTGACCCAGTCAAAGGTTTCAGTTGTAACAGCAATAACTGTATTTCAGTTGTAACAGAAATAACTGTCACATTCAATCGATTGTTTTAGAAATTCAATCGATTAAAAAACCTTTTTCCAACAAAATATTTTGGGTTATTTTTAATAAAAATATTTGTGAATCTTTTTAGCACCTTAGAAGTGATGAACCATGCCACTCATGCTTAAGGACTAAGCCGATCACCAACACATAAATCCAACTAAGGACCAAGACCTAATCACCCAACTATCTTCGTGTTGGCACAAAGTCTTCACTTGAACAATTCTGGTCCAGGTTGGTTCCAACAGATTCTTCATGAGGCAGTCTTCATCAGCTTCACATGCTAAGCCTTGGTGCTCACAATATTAACTTCATCAAATCATATGCTTAGCCTTAGTGCTAACAATCCATGCAAAGCAAAGGGTAGCATTTCATGCCAGTCTTTGTATGTGACTACCATTTTCTGGACAATTTGCTTTATGTTCTTGTTTGCCACTTCTACTGCTCCATTCATCTTGGGTCGATAAGGAGTAGAATTATGATGTTGAATTTTGAATTCTTCACATAGCTCAGACATCATTTTGTTATTCAAGTTTGTAGTATTATCAGTGATGATTCTGCTAGGTAAACCATATCTACAAATGATCTCTCTTTTGATGAACTTCGCCACTACTTTTCTTGTGACATTGGCATAAGAAGCAGCCTCTACCCATTTGGTAAAGTAATCTATGGCCACCAGAATGAAACGAAGCCCATTTGAGGCTTTTGGCTCAATAGTTCCAATGACATCTATACTCCATATGAAAAATGGCCATGGTGCGGATAACACATTCAACGCTATCGGCGAGACATTGATATTGTCTGCGTATTTCTGACACTTAAGACATTTCCTGACATGGATGCAACAATCATTCTCCATAGTCAACGAGAAATAACTTGCTCTCAAGATTTTTCTAGCTATTGAATGACCATTCATATGAGTTCCAAAAGTTCCTTCATGAACTTCCTTCAAGATCAGTTATGCCTCTTTGGCATCTACATATCTAAGGAGCACCACTTCCCCATTTAGGATGAACTTTGTAGCCAATCTTCTTAGCATTCACTTATCATTCTCAGAGGCTCCTTCAGGATATTCTCTGTTCTTGAGATATTGCTTAATATGAAAATACATTGACTTGTCGTCTGATTCTTCTTCTATGAAGGAACAATAAGCTGGATGTTCGTGACTTTTCATCTTGATCATTGGTAGTTCACCTCCTTGGTTTACCTCAAACATGGATGATAAGGTTGCTAATGCATCAGCCAATTGATTATCTTCTCTCGAGATGTGATGAAATGTTATAGTATCAAAATACTCCATTAATCCCTTAATATATACTTGATAAGGAATCAATTTTTGATCTCGAGTTTCCCACTCTCCTTTTCCCTGTTGAACAACAAGGGCAGAATCCCCATATACTTCTAAACATTTTTCCCCAAATTCAATGGCAGCTCGAATACCTATAACACACGCCTCATACTCTACTGTATTGTTGGTACAATCGAAACACAATCTTACTGTCCATAGGTATGTATTGCTTTGTAGGAGAAATAAGAATTGCTCCTATTCCATGCCCCAATGCATTAAAGGCTCCATCGAAGAACAATGTCCACGTATTCTTGCTATTGTCATCTTCAAGGACCAAAATTTCTTCATTCGGGAATTCGAGCTGCATGGATTAGTAATCTTCAATGGGTTGGTGTGCCAAGTAGTCTGCAAGGACACTGCCTTTGATAGCTTTTTGATTAACATATTGTATGTCATATTCGGATAAAAGCATTTGCCATCGAGCTATTCTCCCCGTAAGAGTAGGTTTTTCAAAGATATACTTGATTGGATCCATCTTGGAGATTAACAATGTTGTGTGACTTAACATATATTGTCTCAATCTGTGGGCAGCCCAAACCAAAGCACAACAAGTCTGTTCTAATACGGAATATCTTTGCTCACAATCTGTAAATCTTTTGCTCAGGTAATAAATGACATGCTCTTTCTTTCCCGTTTCATCATGCTGACCTAGAACACAACCCATTGATCTATCTAACACTGTCAAGTATAAAATAAGAGGTCGCCCAGGGACAGGCGGACGTAATATTGGGGGTTTTTATGATATTGCTTAATATTCTCAAAAGCTACTTGACAGTATTCATTTCATTCTTTGGTCTGATTCTTGCACAACAACTTGAATATGGGCTAGCAGGTGGAAGTCATTCTTTGGTCTTCATTTCTAGAATTGCACGCATCTTGTCTGGGTTTTGATCCCCTTTTGAATTATAATGAAACCTAGAAGTTTTCCAGTTCTCACGCCAAAAGTGCATTTTGCCGGATTCAGCCTGAGCTTGAATTTTCTTAATCTTTCAAACAATTTTCTCAAGATGTTCTTCTTCGGATTTTGACTTGGCAATCATATCATCAACATAAAATTCAATTTCTTTGTGCTTCATGTCATGAAAAAGAGTTACCATTGCCCTCTGATACGTTGCTCCAACGTTTTTAAGTCTGAATGACATGACTTTATAACAAAAGGTTCCCCATAAAGTAATGAAAGTAGTCTTCTCCATATCTTCTGGTGCCATCTTAATCTGATTATACCCGGAAAAACCATCCATGAATGCGTACAATGAAGATGTAGCAGTGTTGTCCACTAGCGTATCGATATGTGGTAGAGGAAAATCATCTTTAGGGCTAACTCTATTTAGATCCCGGTAATCTACACACATTCGCACCTTTCCTTCTTTCTTCTGTACTGACACGACATTTGCTACCCATTGGAGGTATTTGGTTACCACCAGAAAACTCGTATTAAAGTGTTTTTCCCATTCTTCTTTTATCTTCAGTTCCATTTCATGTTTCATTCTTCTCAACTTCTACTTAATCGGAGGACATTCCGGCTTAAGAGGCAACTGATGTTGTACTATGTCAGGATCTAGTCCAGGCATGTCCTGATAGGACGAGGCGAAAACATCTTTAAATTCCCTTAACAGAGAGTATAACCGTTCTTGCATCCCCTTTGTCAGACTGGTTCCAATTTTAACATGTTTTTTTTCCCATCTTCTCCCAAATTAATTGTCTCAAGTCTCTCTTCATGTGGTTTGATTTCTCTTGTCTCTTGTTCTACCAATCCCAACAATTTTGGAGGGGGTTCATAGTCTTCGTCATAATCATTTTTCGTATTCTCGACAGGGAGTTCAAAATTTGGATGCGAAATATTCAAGTTTTCAAAATCATCACATCTGCATTATTTGATTTTATGCAAATAAATAGGCAAGAAAGCAAATAAGGAAACCACAAATTTATTGGAAAAGAAATGCAAACTGACTTTTATTTATTGAATTTGGAAATCACAAAGTTTTAAGCCCAAACCAAGGCTTTATTGAATTTGAAAAACACAAAGTTTTAAGCCCAGACAAAGGCTTTATTGAAAGAAAGAAAAGCAATGATTACATTTCAACATTTAGCTTATTTTCTTGGAAAGTCAACCATCCAGAGTCTATTAATGACTGAACTTTGAACTTGAATGCTCTACAATTCTCAACCGAATGTCCAACTGCCCCACCATGATAGTCACATCTAGCATTGGCCTCATAAAATTTAGGATAAGGCGGTTGCAAAGGTTTCATGGGACATATTGCAACCATAGCCCTTTGAAGGAGAGTTGGCAGGAGATCCATGTATGTCATGGGAATTGGAGTAAATTGGACTTGATCTCTTCTTTGGAATGAATTCTACCCTTGATGCGGATAAGAATTTGATCCCCTCTTATTCTTCTAATTTGGCTGAACATTCTGTTGGTTTCCTTGAATTGTATTTGCCTTCTAATTGGTTGAGGGATAATGAACTGTGGTCGATGCTACCTGGCCATCACTTTCCTTCTTTTTACCAGGATTAAACCCGAAGTTCTTACTGGTTGCTGTCAGACCTTGTGGAATTTTGCTAGTTTTCAATGACAATGTCGGCAAATAAACATAGTCACCATTTCCTTATCATGCAAGGGTGATTCCACTTGAGCAACTAATTCTCTCCATCTTTGAGCATACTCCTTGAAAGTTTTAGAATTCTTCTTTGACGTATTTTGAAGTTGCAGTCTATCAGGAGCCATATCAACATTATATTTTTATTGCTTGAAGAAAGCATCCACTAAGTCATTCCATGATCTGATTCGAGCTGGTTCTAGATGCATATACCAGCTTAGAGCGGTGCCTGCTAAACTGTCTTGGAAGAGGTGTATTAATAGCTTTTCATCACCAGCATGTGTAACCATTTTTCTGCAGTACATAGTTAAATGATTCTTTGGACATGAGGCACCCTTATACTTCTCAAACTCGGGTACCTTGAACTTGGGAGGAATCACAATATCAGACACAAAACATACACCTGTAGTGTTCCCAAATCCAAAACTACCTCTCCTTTCAATAGCTCTGAGTCTTTCTTCTAGAAACTCCAACTTCTTCTTGGCTTCTTCCGCATCATGGGACATTCCTTGTAAAACACGGGGTTGAACAATGGGTTGTGTAGCCGTAGGGACTACTAGACCCTCAACATTTGTTCCAGTTATACCAACATTTGGTTGCATATAAACTGATTCTTGCTGATTTACAGGTGTTCTTGATGGATTCACTGAAATAAGTGGTGGTGGTTGTTCTTGCTTTGGTTGACCCTGATAAGGTGGAGTATAATTTGGAGGAAGACCATATTGAGGCCATCCAATATGATCAAGTCTAGGTACAAGAGCAACATTAGTACGGACCATTCCAATCTGTTGCATCACAGGATTGGAAGAGGTTGCTTCCTCGTTTCTAACCTCTGGACTTTCCCTAGTGCTTTTTCATAGCAGTTAAGGCTTCAAGTATCTGAGCCATTTGATATTTCATTTGATTTCTTAGTTGGTTGACATCATTTTTCACGGATTCCACTGCTTAACCCAAGTTTAATCGTTATTACGTCTTTTCTGTTATTTTATTTAAAAAAAGTTAGAAAAAAGGTGCAAAAATACAATATACAAAGATATTTATTGTCAAAAATTGTTTTACTTAGTTTTATATTTATTATTATTATTATTATTATTTTTTGTGTTTATTTACAAAAGAATTAGGAGAAAAACATGAAGTTAATAACAAAGATTGAAAAATTATGCAAAATGGAAAAGGAATAAAAGATCATGAACTATAAGAATTGTAGCATACGCATGGAGAATTAATAGAAATCTGAGCTTTATTCATTAATGAGAAACGAGTTGTCAATTGACAACTTTATTACATTTATTCAAAGCAGGAAAGGAAAACCAAAGTAACCATTGTCCAATGACAACATTATTACATGTGTCATAAACAAGAAAGGAAAAACAAGCTAACTAATTCCTACTACGGACAACCATTTCCTTCATCAACCCCACTAACCACTTGCAATGCTCTATGAAGCTTTCTACTACCTGTGGTACTGTGCAAAACATCAAAGATACATCAACTTCCCTTAACATTCTCGGAACATCTTTATTGCCCTATTAGCTAATGAAGCCAACTGGGAAAACAGGTCTTCCAATACCCAAGAGTCCGCTCACGCTCCTCTAGACATTCCTCTAATTGAACGATCTTAGCTGTATAATTTACCTCCTTCTCTAGATGTTGTTCCCGTTCTTTATTTGCTTTGTCCTCCCATTCTTCGACCAAATGCTTCATATCATTAATACGAATTTGGAGATTATGGAATTTCTCCAACAATTCCGCATTTTCTCTTTTAGACTCATCATGTAGATCTATGCACTTACTCATTATAGAGAAAGCCTTATCTATTTCTCGATTCTTTTTTGACAACTCAGCGTTAGCAACATCCAAATTTCACCGGATCTTACGAGTGTGTTTTCTTTCCTGCTTCAGTTTCCTCACAATCTTATATTCTCGCCCTTCAATTCTCCAATCTCCTTTTTCAACTATTTTACTTTTTCCGACTTTTTCTCTCTCTGACTCCTCTTCTAATAAAGTAGGGAAATTCAATCTGAAAGGTAGTTTAACCGTTTCAACTCGTTCCGCCAACCAATACTGATATGGATTCTCTATATGCATAACATATGGTGTAGTATCTTTCCCATGGTGACCCTCTTATCCCAAGCTCTCTGAATCCTTGGTATTATCTCATCAGCTGAACCATCTTTATATAGAAATAAAAGAGGTTCTACAACATAGGAGGTAGGAGCCCCTCTAATCGGATGTCTGAACTACCTTTGAGCCAATACTGGATTGTAGTTAATGCAACCCTTAGTGCATATGAGCGACACATTGAGGAACTTGGCACATTGATACATCAATTGGGATCGTTGCTGCCATGCTAGCTTCCATTCAATTTTTTCTTGAGTTAAACTAGCCATATATTGAGACCATTCATCATTGCTTTTCACTTCTAGGCTTTTGCTGCTTGACGGATTCTACAGGACATTTGATTCCCACCACTCTTTCCTCAAAATGCGAAGCTAGCCAAACAAACAAAGTAGGTAAACAACATACCATCTGGGTCCTTTTTTTTGGATTGCATGAGTTGAGGGCTAAGTATGTATAAGCTAAGATTGCAGTGACTAGGCTCTCGCATCGAGTTTTATAAGCAATGAAAATATTGATTGCAGCATTATCCACAAAATGTTCAGTCTTGGGGAACAACATAAAATCCCAAAGAGAGCCAAAGCAAAAACATCTATGAAAACCTCACAATCCCTTTCCTCGATTAACTGATGCAAATATTCTTCCAATAAACTCAGAGAAAATCCTTTTCGGTCCTCAAAGATAAATCTGTCTTCTAAATCCCTCGTAGGCAACCTCATAATCGCTAAGAGAGTAGACATGGAGAGAGGTTGATCCAAGTGTTGATAGGGTATCACTTTATCTATTATCATATCCAAGATTTGTGCATATTCTTCAAAGGTTGGCACCAACTGAAGATCGCAAAAGGTAAAACACCTCAGCAGATGATCATAATACTGGACTAGGGCAGTAATGGCAGGTATTTGTACTTGCACTTCTAGTAGTCCCAACAAGTTTCCATATCTGCTCCTAAAAGTGGTTATTTGTACTGCCTTCAGCTTTTGCCCTAGCTCTCTAAGAACAGTGAAATTATTCTCCAAGACTTTGACTCTCAACTTCTTCTTCAAGCCTCCCACCTCATGGATCCTCTCAGTTTCCATATTAAATTCCAGTGCGTATGCACAAACTTATAGTTCAACTGAAAAACCAAAATGTAGAATTTTTCAAAGGCAAGAGAATAAATATAATGCCAAGAGGAAAACATGTCTTGTATGATTTTACAATTTTTTTAAAACAACTGTCATTTCCCTTTTTTTGCTTTTCAAGTACATGGGTGCAAGAGTGCATGGTCATATGCATGAAGTCCTATAAATGATTATGCATAACTATATGAAAATGCATGTATGAACTTTTTTTTTTTATGAGAACATGAAAATGCATTTAGTGAACTTTTTTTATTTTTTATTGAATGAGAATGCATGTATGAATTAATAAAAACTTTCTTTTTATTTTTATTTCTTGAATTCTTTTTTTTTGTTTTTGATTTCTTATTTTATTGTTATTTTTTCTATGCATGAAAATGTATTTAGAAATGCAAGAAATTTCTAGGAATGTACTTATAAAATTTTGAGACTTTTTTTTTTATGCAAATAAAGCATAAAATGGATATATAAAAATGCATAAATGCAATCATATGGATGGAATTTCATTTGAGAATGTTTATGAAGATGTATAAATGAATATGAATGCATGTAGGAAAGGCATATTTTTCATTTTTGTTTATTATATTGTATGCATGATTGTCTAAAAATGCATATATAAAATTCTATTTCTTATTATTATCTTTTTTAATGAACAATGATATGAAAATACATATATGAATTTTTACTTTATTGAATGGGAATGCATGTATGTTATTTACATTGATATTACATGAATGATGTATTAACCTTTAAATGAGAATAGATTTTATGAGAAGTAGTTGGTGAACGTATGAATGAATAAATCTCAATTTCTTTTATGATTTTTTTTTAAATATATGAATTTGTAAATGATAATGTATGATAAATGAATGGTTGCAATCTCTTTTCATACTATTTTTAAATAATGAATGTATGAATGAAACTATTTTAATTTGTTATATTTTTTGCAATACCATGGAGATGTACTAATGAATGAAATTTTATTTTGATTTTTCTTTTAATGTTGTATGAATGGATGTGTGACCACATTTCTTTGATTTTTTTTTAAAAAAGGCAATATGTAAGAAAAAAATTGAGATCAGTTTTTTTTATATATATAATGTTTTATTTTTCAAATCCTTGAAAGTTTGTAATGCATGTAGGACAAAGATGTTTAATGCTTTTTATTTTATTTCCCAAAAATTCATTTTTAGAAAAAAAAATTATATGCAATGCATGTGGGATAAAAATGTTTAATGTTTTTTATTTTATTTATAATGTTATTATTATTATTATTATTATTATTATTTTTCAGAGAAAAAAATGTGATGCATGAGATTAGTATTTTTTATTTTCTTCATATATCAATTTTTTGTTACTTTTTTTAAATAAAATATTTAATAATTTTTTAAAAAAATGAGACTAGTATTTTTTTTTTAAATGTGATTGATACTTATGAATAGAAAAAAGAAAAAGAAAATAAAATAAAATCTCTTTCTTCTTTTTTAAGGAAAAAGAGTTGAAAGTTTACTAAGTAAACTCCCAAGAAAGAGAGGTGAGTCACAATTGGACTGCTTAAATAGGAAGTCTTTCTTAGCTAGAGTTGTTCTTAGACCACTTTCACAAATTTACTTTAAAAAATGAGATTGATTTTTTTTTTAAAAAATATATATTGTATGCAAGGAAAAAATGAGATTGATATTTTTTAATTTTTTAATACTTGTTGGTAATCAATGACAGTGGATCATTCAGCTGAAAAAAGTCTCGCTTAGTGTCCTAATAAGGGTTTGCCCTAATGAGGCTTAAGTTCTAGCCATGTAAATATGTTCACAAGGGGTGGCTTATCCTAATTTCCTAATAAAGACCACTAGAGCTATGACCCCCTTTACCACACATCCATATGTAATGGAGTATAAAAGGCTTCATAGAGCAAAAAAGAATCTCACTTTAACCAAACCTTTTATAACCGTTAAGCGGAGCATATTCAATAGTAAAAATGATGCTCATGACCTCAATAGCATAATGAATCTCTAAAAAAACAAAAAAGCTACCCATATAATCATTACAACTATTTTTGAAAATACCGTCACAAGCAACACAATGAATCTCCAATAAAGCAAAAAGGCTACCCATATAATCATCACAACTACTGTTGAAAATACCACCACAATCAACAAAATTGGGAACACCACATGTAACTCTACAAGTGTTAGACATTAATCTAACCAACTTCAAAAAATGACCAAAACACTTCAGGTCTTGTGCTAATACTAATATATTTCAAAATAAAAAATTTAATAATATAATTATTTATATACTTTCTAAAAGTGTTATTTGATGCAAAGCATTAACCATACCAATAGACTGTTAAGAATCCGGAAAACAAAAATTATCTTCTAAATCATCCATATGAAAAAAGTAATAACAAAATATTTAACAAGAATACTAAAAAATTTAATAGACATAATAAAACCAGCAGATGACAAATACACGAATTGAGAAAAATATTCTGAACTAATCTAAATAAAAGAACTAGCACAACAATTAAAACTTATTTAAAATAATTTAAAAGTAAATACTTTAAAGTATTTTCTAAATTATAATAGAATGTTTACCAATCAACATCCGAATATCCTACTATGTTGTTAGCAAAACTGAGAATAATAAAAATTTAATTGCAGAAATATGCGTGAAATCCAAAGTTTCAAAGAACTTGCTAGAAAAACATCGATCTCACTTATCAGAAGTTTCCATAATGTCAACTTTAATAGCAATGTGTCCACCTGCAATTTCTAAATGAGCATGTTGTAAGCTTCATAATGCATGCTCGTGGTAAAGTTTTCAAACATTCTCGATATTTGTTAATCGGAACCAAGAATATGTTATGCCTAACCTCATGTGATATCTAACTATAAAGAAAAATATCGTAGATTTGAACCATAGTCACATGGATGTTCGAGAAAAAACATGTAGAGTTTTCATGAGAGTTTTAGAATGCAAATACTATTGTTGTTACTTTTGTACGTAACAAGTTTTATTTATTAACTGCAAACTTATAAACATTTTTAAACTAAATATAATTTACAGAAAAAGTATTGTTTAAATAAATTAAAAAATAAGAGTAAAAAACATTTTGATTCGAATGATTATTTAGAAAAATGTTAACGCTAATTTGGATTATGATCATAATGTGACTATTATCATGCATAAGAAACCATCTTAGTGGTTTATTTTTTAACTTTATTTGTCTAATTTTTGGTGCCAAATTCTAGAATAATGTCAATGATATATGTATGTTATTATTAAACACAAAATGTTACTACCTAAAAAAATTGTACTTTTCAAAGTATTAACAAATTTTAACTCCTTTAGCTTCATTTAGTTTAATCATATATTTTCTGAAATACTTTAACTTTATTTTACTCTGTTTATATCATTCATACGTATATTAAGAGATTATTAATGAAATTTAATATATATATATATATATATAAGTAATTATTAATATATATTAAGTTTGTTATAGGTGAGAACTAATGTAATAAATCTTAAAATTTATAAATTTCAATTAGTATAACACGATGAATTTTGGGAGAGGCCAATAGGTTCTGGTTATTGCACATTTGCACGTGAACAGAGGTGGATGAAAACACCATTATTAAATTCACAGGGAGAAAGGGGAGTTTGTGTTATGTGTGTGTTTTCTGCATCTTTTCAAAGATTTGGAGGAGTGTCATATGCAGAGTAGGTGAACGTGTGAGTAAAATATAAAGGAGAAAATGTCATATGGCAGTATATAAGGTTAGGATGATAGGTCAAAATTTAAGGTTATCGGAAATGGATTGAGTTGTAATTTATGATGATAGATACAATCCTTATCCACTTATCAACTTGCCTTCTTTATTTTCAGTGCTTTTAATTACTTTTCATCTCCCACCAAGACATCCTCATGCACTAAATGCTACACACTTTTCTAGCAGAAGCCCTTATAGTTGGCAGAGATTAATTCTTGCTGGAACCAAGTTTTGAATAATAGTTTAAAGAGTTTTAGAAAACATAAGAAAGATAAAATTTATCACAATGGAAGTGGTTTATTTCCTTTTTAATTTCCTTTACATTTGTCATTAAGGTTGATGTTATAATATATGTACTTTTGTATATTATGCTCATACTACACCTTTTATACTATTATAATGAATATAAAAAAGATAGTTTTAATGATATAAATATTTATCAGTATAAACTATAAACATGTTACTATTAATATCTTATCATAATAATTGAGTTGTTAGTACTTTTGACATTATTACATTTGTGGGAATAATTTTAGAGATTACTAAAATTAAATTTTATTGTGACAAATAAAATTATCATTAATAATTCTATATCAGTGACCATAACAAAAATATTACAAATATGAAAGAGAATTGTGACTGAATATCACAAACAATGATAAATAAGTTATTATTATTATTATTAATTTATTATAATTGATAGTATTTTATTGACAAAATTTATATGATAATTAACTATTAATTGATTCTAATTATTAATATTTTATTATTATTATTATTAGAAATGATGATAGTTTGTAATAAATATCGTATCATAATTAATAGCCAAATCATATTTAAAATTTTAAAAAGCATATTAATTAAAATAGATAAATGTAAAATATAAATATAAAAATATTTATTACATTTAAAAATACAACAAATAAAATATATAACAAGAATTTGAAATATAAATATATCAAATCAAACTTAATTCTAATTTTTGTTTTTTGGACAGCAAAACATAAAATGAATTATTTGGGACATTTTAGGGATATCCCGATCCTTATACATAAAGATCAAATAAAAATTCACCATTGAAGGAAACAACAACCAAATAAAAGGATGAGATGCAAAAACAACCCCTTAACCACAAATGTGCCCCACACTTGTAATAGAGCTACAACAACAACCTGCATCCATCATAATATAAAATGACAGTAGAAAAGGCTAATATATACTAAACCTTCGGATAGAAATTGACCTTAGAATTACTCTTACTCTTAAGAGCAATACACATTGTCACCAGTGTAGCAACTATAGAGTGTTGAGTCCTGACAGTAGCGTCCAAACTCATGGTTTGACTATTGTTAATCTTCACGCCTAACTCCAAACAATGACTTTTACCATGATTTACCTTGGACAAATGGTTGGATGCTCCATATTATCTTTAAGAATTTTGATCATGAAAAATAAATAAAATAAATCACTAATATGAATAAAAAATTAATAAATTTTAAAAATGTAAAAATATAGAAATATTAATAAAAAAATTTAAATAATAATAACTTACTTTGTTTGATGGAATATTTGAAGTGCTAAAGAATAAACTTCCTAATAAAGTAGTCACTTGATGTCTCATCTCCCTTTCAATATCTTGCTTCATTTGGTCATGTTGAGATTTCATAGCAAGTTGGTGATTTTCGATTAATTGAAGTTGAGATTGCAATTCACTTTGAAGTTGAATGTTAGTCTCTTCTTGCTTTTGACACTACAGGAAAATACTTAAATAGCGTAGGCCAAAAGCCCACGCAAAGTACCAAAAACCCATGCATATGTGTGGGCATACCGTGGGGAAGAGAACGATGCTAGGTTCCTCGACGCAAAGCTGAGGTTGCGTGGGTTTGTTGGGTAGAGGCTATCTTGCATGGGCTACGCCCACACAACCCGATGGGTCAGACCCACGCAGAAATGGGTGCTAGATCATGGCGGCAAGTTTTTGTTACATGACCTTCATCTGGTCCTACAACTGCCTAACTATTTCCTTTTTCGCTCTTGCTTCTTCCTTTGCTTCGTTGAGTTCGTTTTGAAATCGCTCTTCTCAGGCCACGTGAGCAAAGTAATCAGTGGCAGAAGCAACGAATGACAGTTGAGTGAGGGAAGACACTCCTTGATGGTAGTTAGCAGCCAAGTCTCCTGTGCCATAAACTCGACCTCTACTCTTTCCTCCAACAACCTCCTTCGAAGCTTGAAGCTTGGTTGCTACATCTAGCTGGGGAGCATCACTGTTGTAACCTGATGAACTTTCTGATTGTATGGCCCTCAATCGATGATGATAATTTTCCTACACAATGACTATAACATCGAAATGTTAGAAAATTAGATGAGAAATTAAGAATGGATGAAAGAAAATTTTAAGATTAAACTTACATAAGTCTCGCGTGAGCGAGTATCAATCCATAGACCCTTCTTATTCTTGTGAGTGGCCATAAACAACTCATCAGACTCAACTGGACAACCATATTTACGTCCCTGCGAGGTTGTATAAGAAAGAAAACATATTGTTTTAAAAATTAAACTAAATAACATGTAGTAAAGTTAGTGAGAATACTTATGAGGTCTAGTGCAATCATAATTAGCGCTTTTAAGTGTGATTAAAATTATATTATTAACATAAATACCACTTTTTATTATATATGAATACAAACAAAAACGTTATCGATGAATGTGTTACCAAAAAAATTTGTTTCACACAAATGAGTAGGCCGAAGATAATGAAAGAAGGGGTCATCGTTCAAATTAGGTTTACCAAATGGGATTGGATTCCATCCATTACCAAGAGTTGGAGTGTGCCAATTTTTTATAGGTACAACTTTTAATGTCTCCTTTTAAGTTTTCCTTTTCTAAAGAATAAAATGTTAGGTAACTTTGATGGGTAATAAATAACATATTCGTGGGGAATATGTTAGCAACCAAGGTATGTTATCCCTCCGTAATAAAAGAAACTAAAGGTAAGTTTGAAATAATATAATATTGTTATCATGTGATTATGTTTTTTCAAAAGCATTGAAGGTCACTGGTTTTTCATTTAGTTTTGCAGGGTTGGATAAGGTTGTTTTGTAGTTGAGAATGACATTATGTGGTTGAATTTACCTTGAAGTTTATGCAAAAATTATTCCATTTTAGTATATGCAGACACTTATCTATGTTAGCAAGTGTACTATTGTAGTTGTTCTGTATTACAAGTTATGTTTGGATAATACATGAAAGCAACTTCTAAACTGGGTTATCATTGAGGATTTTGTATTATTATTTCATTTTAATCTTAAGACTTGTGTCAAATGATTTATCCTATGTGCATGTTGACATTAACAACTTTTTTCCAAAGAAGATTGTTTTATCATGTACCACATTGCACACTTATACATAACTTGTTTTATAGTGTAATATTTTGTTCTCCCTTGGCAACTCACTCTAATATTCACTCTAATATGTGAAATTGGTGACTTTATGTGAGAACACATTGGAAGATAAGAACACACTGCTGAAGGCATATGTTGATTTTCTTTTTCTCTTTTACGTAGAGACAGTTTTAGAACAAAAAAATATTTGGAATGTAAGAACACAATGGAACAAGTTGAAGGCATATGCTGATTCTTCTTTTTCTTATGCTGATAGTTTTAGAAAAAAAAATTGGAATGTAAGAACACAATGGAAGATAAAAACACACAGTCGAAGGCATATGCTGATTCTCTTTATTTTTATTATGCAGAGGTAGTTTTAGAAAAAAGAAATTGGAAGTTCTAGAATGTTCTAACATTTATGAAAGTTAATTTAGCATAATGAAGCCAAATTCTTTTATAAAAGCATTATTGAATTTTAGTTTATGATTATGAAGGTTGTCTTCTATTTTGTGTTTGTCCATATAATTATTTTTCAGGCAATTTGCTTATACAGTCATATTTCACTATATTTTCACTTTTCCTTTTATTATATTTGAAAACAAAATTGTTACTTTCTTTTACTTTCTCACTTTCAATTACACACTCAAAAAGCATTGTGAAGATATGATAGATCACCTGTTTGCTATCTGAATCATCTTAAAATAAGTATAAAAACTAATTAAATTTCTAAAAATTTAAAATTTCTGAAGTTACCATTATATAATAAGAAATGATGCACAGATAGACACACTTATATGTCCATAAATGTAACTTATACATTAGTCTGAAAGTTGTGCTAAACTGAAAGTTGTGTTAGGACCACACATAAATGTTAAGCAACTCTCAAATCTCCCATCCCCCATACAAAAATTCAAAATAACGAAAATAATGAAAACAAAACATGAAAATGAAGGATGTTACAAATTTAAATTTTTATCTTCCAGTTATCAATTTCGTTTGTGGATTTTCTAAATCTTTTATGTTCATTGAAGGGCATGTCCAAAAGACAGGGCAAGGGCACAGAGGTGAATAACCATTCAACTAACCTGTAATACCACCGTAGACCACGTCCAAACGCTGACCACCGCACGCCCAAACGTCTACCACCACAGACCACCGCAACACTTAATCCCAAATTGAAAAATCAGCAAACCTAATGACGAAATAAAAAATTAAATTGGACAATCAACCAAAATCGAACTTATGATGGAACGAGGATGCAATTTGAACAGAAATAGTGAAGAAATGGCACGACATGGTACACAGGCGTGCTGGTACTTCATTTTAGGGTTTAGAGGGTGTCGTGAACAACAAACACGAACGCACAAATGGTTAAGAATGGGGGGATTTTATAAACCACTATGTCGGTTGTGCGTGGGCTAAACCCATGCTTTCAAAATTTGACCGTGCAGCGGCTCAGCCCATACACCAAATGCCATGTAAGCCGTATACACGTGGCCCTAGCCTACACTAACCTTGCTTTAAATATATTAGTTTTAATTTATTTGTTAAAATATTGTGCCGGAAGACTAAATTTTCCCACTAACCCTTTCGATAGAATCATATATTTCTAAAATCAGTAAATAAGTATAACAAATTCCTTCATTGTTATAGTCATGGTCATAATTTTTATAAAATCATTACTTTTGTATTAACTCGACTAACTAATAACCTAATAACCTAGGTCCAGAACACATTGTAAACTATATTTTCATCGTGGTAACAAACTAAACTTTACAATTCCTAGTAACTATTACAGGTAGTTTTTATATGTTATTTTATATATTTTTAATATAAATAAATATATATTATAATGAGATATAAAATAACGTGTGTACTTGTTTTCTATGGACCTAACAGTTATCTCTACTAGTTAGTAGGGATATTAAAATTAGTTATCTGAAAAAGTTTTATTTTTTGAATGCATTAAGTACATTTTTTAGTGATTTTCTATTTACAGTTATCGAAAATCAAGTCTTAGGATTATAAAATATAGTGAAAATTAAAACAAAAAATAATTTAAAAACCTTCTTTATTAATTTTTATGGATAAATGACAATCTTATAATTATTGTTATACCTGAAAACTTTGTTTACCCTCACATGTTTTATAATTGATGACCTCCATTCATGATTCAAATTCTAGTATGTTACTTTAGGTTAAATTAGAGAAAATTATATTTTTATCTGTTACAAAGTTGAAGAAATTAGTAGATTAACATATTTTTTGAAGTTTGAGAAGAAGTTTATTAATTTAAACATATAAGAATTAAAACTAACTTTTATAAAAGATATAGGAACCAAAACTATATTTTTTTCTACAATATATTATTTACATAGCAACATAGGTAATATACTATTTACATAGCAACCTAGGTTGAAAAGTACCTTCCAAATTGATTAGAAATGAATTGACTCCTTATCGTATATTTTTATAAAACAATACTCATTTAAAAGAAAATTAAAATTAGTACGTGCCGGTGTAATACATGATTATTGTACGAACCATATAATCTTATATCAAGTCAACAAATCACTTTAATCCTGTTTCAATAGTATTAGAAATATAAATTTTTTTTACTACATTAAGATATTGAATCATTTTCATATATTTAAGTAAGTCAAACATTTCATTATTAAAGAGGTATTTATTATTTATTAAACAAAATATTTCATTTCGTTATAGATTATAGTGTTAGCATTTATATATATATATATATATATATATATATATATATATATATATATATATATATATATATATGTTGTTATTTTTATTTTTTAAATGTATTTAAATAGATACATTTAAATAGATACAAATTTCAATTATAAATATGAAATATTAAACTTTTTGTGTTAACATGAATTGAAACTAAAGCAAGCCTAAAGCTCAATTGTTGTTCTTAAGCCCAATTTAATTACATAAGTGATCACATTTACTAAACACAATCCTATATGATATTAACACCCGCTAATCAGTCTCAAGCCTAATTGACACTCTTAAGTTCAATTTTTTAAATCATTCTTAGGCCTAAAGCCCAATTGTTCTTCTTAAGCCCAATTTTACTATACAAGTGGTCACATTCACTATACAATCCTATATGATATTAACACCTCGTAATAAGCCTCAAACCTAATTTACACTCTTAAGTTAAATTTATTAAAGCATTCTTAGGCCTAAAGTCGAGTTGTTGTTCTTAAGCCTAATTTAATTACACAAGTGTTCACATTTACTTTTTAACTTATTATTTTATTTACAAATTTTTTTCTATCTAAATTTTCAACTTTTTTTCAATTTTTTAACAATTTATTTTTTCAAAATTAAACATTTTTATGAAAATTTTTATACAAAATACTTTAATTTTTTTAATTTTCATACATACCATAAATTTTACATTATTTTTTTATCATTAAATTCACACTTTTAAAACTACAATTATTAATATAAATTAAAAAGAAATTCACTATACTATTTTCCTATATTCTTTTTTGTAATTATAAATTAAATATTTTATTAGAATTAATACTTTTGGCTCGTTTATAAAAATTTTGATTTTTTTAAATTTCTTGCACCCTTGCGTGGTTTAAACCCACACTATTCTAGTGCCTGGGTTTGGCCTTCGCTTGATTTTATTTTTTTTTAATTTTCTTTTGCGTTTTGTGTGGGTCTGGCTCACGTTGCTTACAATTAATTAATTTTCACTACTATTTTTGTGTGTGGGTCTGATTGTCGTTCTATTTTTTTTTCTCATTTCCTTTCACATTATGCGTGGGTCAAGCCCACACTTTCTGTAATTAATTAATCCAAACAATATTATTACAATATTATTGTGCATAGGTTTAACCGCCGCATGGTTTTATTTGATTTTTTAAAATTTATTTCGGATTTTGCGTGTGTCAGGCCTATCCTGCCTGCAATTAATTAATTCCAAATAGTTTTTTATGTCTGGGCTTAACCCTCGCTTTGCTTTACTTTTTATTTTTTAATTTTCTTTTCCATGTTGTGTCGATTGTTTTGTTTCAGAATGGGTTTGGCCCACGCTTCTTTCGTGGGCCCATTATCTTACACATTTTTTTGGCAATTATTTGAGTGTTTTCCTGTAGTGTGAATAATGTTGGTCAAATTTTGCATTTCTAACTCTAAATCATTTTCTCTCTTTTGTGCATCCTCCTTTTGACTTTGAACAAGTTGTCTCTCTACATTTTTTTCTTCATTGACACACTTTGTATACCTTGTGAATGATTTTCTTTTGTTTCCAATACAAATTCAAAATATTTTACCAATGCGATAAGTGCTTTTGAAATTTCTTCTTGATACTTCATCCATATTTTTCAAATTGTCCTATAAAATATTAACACAAAATAATATGACACATGTCAACATACGAAAAAAATAGTAAAATAACTTCTGATGTCTCTTTCTCTCACTCACTCACTCTCTCTCTCTATATATATATGTATATATGTATATATGTATACATATGTACATATGTACATATGTATACATATCTACATATGTATATAAATAATATGACACATGTCAACATACAAAAAAAATAGTAAAATAACTTCTGATCTCTCTCTCTTTCTCTCACTCACTCACTCTCTCTTTATATATATATATATATATATATATATGTGTGTGTGTGTGTGTATATGTATATATGTATATACATATATATTTCACATGTTACCTTATTTACACATTTCAATTTCATAATCCAAATTTGTACACTAAAATTGTAAAACTTTAACGAAATACCAAATAGAACATTGTTAATATACACTCAATATATAAATCAAAATTAATTAAGTATACAAATTATACTAACCTTCATATGTTTCCACATTATATTTAGATCATTTTCAGATATCTCTTTCCAGGTCTTAACTTGTAAATGAGTTTTTTGCCGTATACACATAGTTGCTTCAACCTTGAAATATTTTGCATGTTTTCCACAAAGCTTAAAATAAGCCCACGTCGCTTCTTAACATATTGACCTAAATTAAATTGAGGAAAATAAATCAACACCAATTTAAGTACTTAAAATTTTTAATTTTAGAAAAAAAAAACATGTTATTCAAGTACTTGTACTTGTTTCAGGTTGCTCAACATCACTCAACTTAGAGGCATGACCCTTTTAGAAACAATTCAAAATGATTTTGCTACACACAGTTTTGATTTGATATGTTTCTAAATTTGGAAAACGAATTAAGGTTCCGTTTACATAAATATCATAATCAGATTTTATAGCATATTATGCATTAACTTTCAAATCTGTTCATAATGAAAATTATTCAAATTATTATAGAATATTTAAACGTGATTAATTGTTTCAAATCAAAGATATCTTATGTTGTTTAAATTGTTTGTGTAAGCAAGTAAAGTTAGTTTTAATGCAGAATGAAGAATAGAAGTTGTCCTTCTAACAGCTAGTTTCAACATTAGATGGTTAAGATATACCTTTCTAGCATCAAACGACTAGTTTGTACAAAGGTACATATAGAGAAACAATTTCAAGTTGAAAAATACAAGAAGAAAAACAAAGAGGAATACATCATACAATACATTGAAGAGTTTACTAAATATCTGAGTGTTTATTGCAAATATTCTATTAAGAGCATCTAGAGTTTTTGGTTAAGAGAAAACTGTGTAATTCTTCATCATTAAGTAAACCCTTGTGAGCTTTCATTGTTCTCTCTTTTGATAATGTTTCTTTCTATTTTGATATGAGTGTCTTGATCTCAGGGGGAGATTAGGATTGGTATAACCTGGAGAGATTTGTGTACTCGTGATAACATGGAGAGGTTTGTGTATTCATTATAACCTAGAGAGATTTGTGTACTCTAATAACCTAGAGAGGTTTGTGTACTCGTTGTAACCTGAAGAGGTTTGTGTACTCATTGTAACAGTTTTTTGAATAGTGAAACCTCTTGAACCGTTTTTTCAAGAGGGAAATTGACGTAGTCCAAGAGATTAGGGTAAACTAGTGTAAAACTGCTTCATCTGTGCTACTATATTCTTGTCTTGGACGATCTTGTTTAGTGGTTTTTGTTTACAGCAAATTGAGTTCAGACTTCATTCAACCCTCCTTTTGGAGCCAATTTGATGGAGTACGCCTCAGCGACATTAATCAAAGAATAAAGAGGACAAAGAGCTAGAGGGAGAATTAAGAGCTTTCCAGAAGATTGGGCCCATCTCATCCTATTTAGGCTTTTATTCAGCTGCTCGGGCCCAATTACAAACATGAAGAAATCCATGTGGAGAAAATAGAGTATTAAGAAGAAGTCCTCTAATTTGTATAAATTGTTTAAAATAATTTGGGCCTTGTATTTAGGCCAAGTAGAATAAATTTGGGCCTTGTATTTTTGGGCCATATAGTGTAAGTTTGGGCCTTGAGGTCCATAAATAATGTTGGGGTTGATCAAGGAGTCCAAGTAGCACAAGGAGCTCTCTCCTTGTGTCACTTGTCACCACCTTGAGAGAGCCTTGGAATGCAAGCTAGGTTTTGGAAGCTTGTCATAGAAGCTAGGGTTAGAAGCTTGTCTTATAAGTTAGGGTTAGAAACTTGTCTTATAAGCTAGGGTTAGAAGCGTGTCTTATAAGCTAGGGTTTCTAGACCTAGCTTCTCTCATATCCTACCTAGATAGCTTGCATGGGAAGCTAAGTAGCTCATCCTTTCTTCTATAAATAAGAGGTCTAGGAACCTCTCCTGTAAGCTTGATTTGAGTAGTGAAATGCTGCCAAATTTTTAGCACATTGCCTCAAGTATCACATTAAGTTTCTTCTCCTAGAAGATAGAAGCTCTTTCTCTTGAAGGTTGGCCCAATCTCCTTCCAGGCTTTCACCATCAACCTCCTTGCACGCTTCCTTCCTTGTATTTTCATGGCTTCCGCATCATGAGGAGTTTCATCCACTTCTTCTAATCAGTGCATCAAGGCTTCATCATGCTCAACTTCCATTGAAGCTTACGTAAGAAGCTAAGGCACCTAGGAACTCTTCCATCATAATTGTTCCTACAATTACTATTAACATCTTTAGGTTTTAGACAAATAATTATATAGTTTGTAAATATTTGAAATATTAGGATGAAGTTGAGAGTAATATATGTCTCAAGTTAGTAGAACACCTTACACACTAAGCATTATGAAGTGTTATTATAGTAAAAAAAAATATTACTAGTATATTACTCTTTCTTATATTTTATTAATAATATATATAATTTTTGCAAATAACATGTGTAAAAGTAAGAGTAGACATGTAATTATAAGTTTATATAGTATATGCAACTATACTTATTAAAGAAAATTGATTAACTATACCATAAGAGTCTTTTTTTAAATTTAAATTTATTTAAATTTGATTGTACTTGAAATTCTGATATTGGAAGGTTTAGGATATAAGGTATGAAATTTAAGGTATAGAGTGTAGGTTTTAAGGTTTCGTATATAGTCACATGTTCAATGAATGTTATACTTTATGAATGTTATACTTTATTATTTTATGCAATATATTATGTATATTAGTTATATTATTGTAAATATTGGTTATAGTACCTGTCACAACCGGGGTCACGACGGGGACGGCGAACAAAAAAAAATTTCGTTTTCAAAACAGAGGAGTCGCCACCATAATTTATTAAAGGAAAATTATGGAAAACCAAAAACAAGATAAGGCAAGTTTGCAAAGCGGATTTAGAGTTCGGGAGTCGGTTACGTGTGAGGAAGGTGTTAGCACCCCCACAACGCCCGTCCTAAGACGGTACCTTTAATTAAATAAGTAATCTGAGTGTGATTTTTTTAAAATATTTATTTTCCCAAGAAAGAGATTAAATAAAACAAACAAAAT
>Ga0209489_104550_pt1 | contig 25394 bp, 27 predicted proteins | sample SiratrowhiteBW_FD_187527 | JGI IMG/M metagenome (GOLD analysis project Ga0209489, IMG submission 187527) | Root nodule microbial communities of legume samples collected from California, USA - Siratro white BW (SPAdes) (version 2) | ecosystem: Host-associated > Plants > Roots > Nodule | place...
TACAAGTAAGAACATTTATACTTAAATTATGGAAATGAACATTTTACTAAATAATTTTGTTGAGATAAAATTAAATAGCATTTGTTTCTACTAATTTTTAACAATTATTAAATTTAGATTTTAATTACAATGTGTAATTTGTAAGTTAAGTTATTTTATTAATAGAAATTATTGTCATTATACTTATTCTTTAAATAATTACAAAATATAATTCTACTTATAAATAAATAAAAGATATCATCTAACTACCAAGATCATGCTTTCATCTTCATTCTTGGCATGCTTTCTTTCTCCAACTTCCTCATCCCTCATGTCATTTCTTCCTTTTCTATCTTCATCCCTTCCACGCTTTCTTCTCCAAGGTTATCCCTTCCATGTTCATGTTCGTTGTGATCACACTATGAATTTTACTGTTACCTATCATTTCTTGAGTTTTATTGGTTGGTTCCTTTATAAATCCTTTCCCATATAATTTTTTCAGGGAATCCAATGCATAACTGTTTTTTCTTTTTCTACATCATTTTCTCTTAATTTATTTTCTCCTTGTATCTTTAGAGTAAAACACTCTTCATTATTTATCATTTTATATACGTTTAAAAATGTTAACCTCTTTTTAAACTAAAGATAAAACTCATGTGGTCATATTTTTTATGTGGTTTAGTCTAGATATAAAAAATACTCACTCTTAATTCAAAATCATATTTCTCTTTAATTGCAGCATTAATATACCTCAGATTATCCATACTATAATATTTTATATAAATTTCTCTATCTATTTGGGAAGGATTTGAAAAAAAGAATTTGAAAATAATTTTTAGTAATATATCTATCAAACACTTATGTTAGAAATTAAATTTTACTAGTTGCATTCTTATATTTATTTACTATTTACATTATAATTTTTTACTAATTTTTTTTTTTTACTAACCAGCATCTTTCTTGGAAATGACTTTGATGACATTAAACAAATTTTGGTTCATTTAACTTATTAATTATTTCAATAAATGAGTTTAACAGACTGGTCAATTAAAGAAACAGATTTATCCATACAACAAATACAACTTATTGAGTTTAACAGACTGGTCAATTAAAGAAACAGATTTATCCATACAACAAATACAACTTATTAAATTAAAGAAACAAATTTATTCATACAAGAAGGTAATGGAAGATGATGGCGGATTGGTTTTTAAAAATTCACATAGCAGAAACAGGAACGGCAAGAAAAGAAGGAAACAAGCAATTACGAAAAAAGAACAAACGAGTTTAGATATGAAATGTGAGGACAATTGAATATACACCAAACAAATAATTGTAAACGGAAATATACACTAGTAAACAATTTGTTGGTTTCTAGTCTCTTTTAACAAAAGTACACAAAAAGCTTTTAAAGAATAAACTTGTTGGTTTGTTACCGTAAAATTCATTGCTCTAATTAGTTCTTTCACAATTTCTGTTGCAAGTAACGATATTTTGGTTTGTGTTCCAAGTGCATTTTCAATATTTTGTATCTTTGTCTGTTAGAGTGATAGGCTTTTTGAAAGATTGGAATTATTCTTCTATCCAGCTAAGTTGTCTTTTTCAATCACCATCATTGCCGTCAAACACCTTATCCATCCATTACGGGTCCCTTTCAGCTAGACCACTTTATCAAAATTGTCCGCGGTCACTGCTATGCTATTATGCCAATAAAAAAAGCTTTACGTTTCTCTGCGCACCTCTTCAGCCCCTACTTTGTTGTGAACAGAAGTAATTATTTTTAACTCTGCACCTTTACTATATTTCACCTTTGTATTTTTGAATCATACATGAACACATATGAATTAAAATTGAAATAATAACAAGTGATTTCAGACAAGAGAGTGGACTGCATAATGAACTTACAAATAACTATTATTAAATACCACGTCAATAACTCACCTTTTATTTTAACCTTTACAAACTGCAGTTTAAAACAAAAATTAAACAGAATACAAATAAATATCTAACCTTCCCTCTCTTAAACTAAATGTTCAAAACATTTATTAACTTTCAAGTTCTAGAAATTGCTCTAGATTTAAAGACTAGGTCATTACATCAGCTATCTGATTCTGTGTTGCGGTGGCTTAGTTCAATGTCCTCATCTTTAACAATATCCCTTAAAAAATGAAATCTTATATTATATGTTTACTTTTTTCATGAAAAATAGAATTTTTTGAGAGTTGGATGACCGAATTACTATCACATAAAACCAGAATTTTATTATGAATTTTGAAGTCAAGAGTATCTATAGTTCTTTTAATCCAAATACTTTAACAAGCACAAGAGGCAGATACAATATATTCAGCTTTAGTGGTAAATAAAGTTACCACTGGTTGTTTTTTGGATGACCAAGAAACAACTCCAGACTCTAAGAGAAATACAAATCCAGATGTGCTCTTTTTATCATCAACATCTCCTGCAAAGTCACTATCTGTATAGCCTACTACGTTGATACTTTCCCCTTTCTTGTAGTAAATTCCGAATTCTAAAATACCTTTAAGTATCTTGGTATTCTTTTAGCAGTTAGCAAGTGATTCTTTATAGGATTGGTCATAAATCTGCTCATTAGACTTACTCCACACAATAGATTTGGTCGTGTAGTAGTAAGTACATGAGGCTTCCAACCACTTGTTTAAATAGAGTTGCATCCACTTTGGATCCAGCATCATTTTTTGATAATTTTGTTCCTGGTACAATAGGATTCTTCACTGCATTACAATCTTTCATACCAAATCGTGACAATACATCTTGAACATACTTCCTTTGACACAAAAATTTCATGTGTATGCTATAAGATTTTTATCCCAAGGAAATATCTCATTCTTCCTAAATCTGACATCTCAAATTTTGACATCATAGAACTTCTAAAATAATCACACATACTCTTGTCATTTCCAGTGTATATTAAATCATCCATATATAAGCTTACAATTAAAATGTTACCTCCCTGTGATTTTGTAATCAATGCGTGTTCACAAAAACACCTTTCAAAACCATTACTCATGAAGTAAGTCTCTATCTTGTTGTACCAAGTTCTTGGTGCTTGTTTGAGTCCATATAGAGCCTTTCTCAGCTTGTACACCTTTTCTTTTTTACCTTTCTTTTCAAAACCAGTAGGCTGTTGGACAATTATTTCCTCTTTGAGATCCCCATGCAAAAATGCACTCTTCACATCTAATTGGAAAATATTCCAACCATATTGAGCTGCAATTGAAAGAATAATGCGTATGGTATCCATCTTGGCTATTGGTGCAAACACTTCTGTGTAGTCCACTCCATATTGTTGTGCATACCCCTTGGCTACAAACCTAGCTTTGAACTTGTCAATTTCTCCATTTTCTTTGAGTTTGGTTTTGAATATCCATTTGACTCCAATTGGTTTAACTCCTGTTGGTAGATTTGTTAATTCCCTTGTTTTGTTCTTTTCTATGGCCTCTATTGCATCTCGCCAATTTCTACTTTTGACAGCTTCTTCAAATGTCACTAGATCATCTTCTATCACCATCATTGCATTTTCACTATCTTCATCTGATGGGCCTTCTCCCTTTTCATAATAAATCATCCAAACTGGCTCTCTTCTACATCTTCTAGCCCTCCCTTCAACTGAAGTATCAACATGCGAAAGATGAGATTCATTATGCATTTGATTAGTATTAACTTCAGTATTTCCTTCATTCACATTTTCTACAGCTTGTTGTCTTGAATTTTCTTATCCATGTGGTTCAATCTGCTTCTCAGTATTACTGTGTCTCGTGTTGTATCTTCACTCTAATCCAGAGCAGTGTGTTGACTAGTTTTGTTGTGCTGCTCCCGATCCCAGCTTTTTTCTTCTTCAAATATAGCATCTCTACTAATGATAATCTTTTAACTGACTGGATCAAACAATCTATAAGCTTTGGATTCATCACTCACTCCAAGGAGAACACATCTTTTACTTATGCCATCCAATTTGACATGATGCTGATCTGGGGTATGTGCATGAGCTATACACCCAAACACTCAAAAATAAGCAACAGAAGGTTTTATTCCACTCCAAGCTTGGTCAGGGGTTTTGTCTTGCACTGCAGTTGTGGGATTCCTAGTTGCCTTTGGCCAAAATATTTTAGGAACATGTCTTCCTATTAGCACTGACTGAACCATATTCATTATGGTTATGTTTTTCCTCTCAGCCACTCCATTCTATTGAGGAGTATAGGCTACTGTCAATTGTCTTTGTATGCCTTGGTTCTTGCAAAAATCATCAAAGCTCTTAAAATTGAATTCAACTCCTCTATCTGTCTGTAAGCACAAAATATTTTTTTCCAGCTTCTTTTTCCACCAATGCTTTGAAACTTTTAAACAAAGAATTTTTTTTTTGTGCCTTCTCTCTCAAAAAATACACCCACGTCTTATGGGACATATCATCAATAAAACTTAAGAAGTATTTCTTATTGCTGTTGGAGGAAGGTTAAATAGGACCACACATATTAGCATGAACCAACTGTAATTTTTCTGATGCTCTCCATAAGCTCTTCTTTGACATAGCATTGCGGTGCTGTTTTCCAGCAAGGCAGTGTGTGCACAAATCTTGGGGTGTAGTGATAGATGGTAGCCCATTCACCAGTTGTTTTGAAACAGGAATTTTTAAGCCATCATAGCTTAAATGTCCCAAACGATTGTGTCATAGTTGAGAATTCTTACCTAGTGTGGCCTAAAAACAAGTAGTTTTTGTTCATGGTAGCGGTCAGCATAAACATTCTATTACTGCTCATGTTAACTTCCATAATTTGCCCTCTTTCAGGATGCACAACAATGCATTTATTGTTTTGAATATGTATAGACAAGCCCTTCTCTTGAAGTTGTCCTAAACTCAATAAATTATTTATGAGTTCAGGCACATAATACACATGTGATATCATATGTGTGACACCACTCACCACTATTCGAATATTGCCTTTCCCCATTACAGCAAGGCATGTATCATTGCCTAGCTTCACTTTGTGCCAAAAGTCTTCATCTAATTGCATGAACCAATTTTTGTTACCACTCATGTGGTTACTACATCCAGAATTTAAGAACCACTCATTATCCTTTCCTTCCTTAAATTCTGAGGATGCCATTTACAATAGCTCATCCTATTGTTCCACCTTGTCTTCTACTTCAGCATAATTTTCCTTCTTCTCCCACTGAGGACATTCATATTGAAAATGTCCTCGTTTGTGACATTTGAAGCATTCAATTTCTGCTTTGTTGAATGATTGTCTTCCACTACCTCTTTCTCTAAAGGAGCCTCGACCTCTTCCTCTGCCTCTCTTACTTTTCTCATCTGTCACAGCCTGCATCACTTGCTCTTCATCTACAACCAGTAGTATTCGTTGTTCATGAACTGGAAGACTACTTTGGAGTTCATCAATCGTCATGGATTCCATGTTGTTGGATTCTTCAATAGAGCATACTACATAATTAAATTTTGTTGTCATTGACTGCAGAATTTTTGCAGTAATGATGCTTTCTTGCATGTTTTCATGCTCTTAGCAATCTTTAAAGTTCGGGCAAAATATGAGTTCACAGATTCTCCATCTTTCATCTGCAGTAGTTCAAAATCCTTGCGCAAGCTTGCAATTGGGCTCGTTTCACTCAAGTTGATCCTTGAAATTTATGCTTCATTGAGTCCGATATATTCTTTGATGTCTCATCATTGACAATAATGTGTAGAATTTCTCTATCAATTGCTTGATAGAGGTAATTCTTTATCTTCAAATCCTTCAACATTTGCTCATTCATTAATTTAATTATAGCTTATGTTGCATTGACCTTGTTAGAAACATTTGTAATACCATGTTCCACCAAATGCCAAAAATCTTTGGACCGAAGAAAATTCTCTATCAATTTGCCCAATGATCATAGTGGCCATCAAACTTGGGAATTGATGGCTCCACATACTTGCTGGAATCTGCTATGCTTCAACCCCTTTCCTTTTTTTTTGTTTAAATCACTCACACTTACAATTTATACTCCCCTGGTGTTTACACTCACTCCTCATCCAATATACACTCAAATATTTATGGTTCAGGCCCCTGTGAAGGAGCTCTAATACTAAATGTGAACAAAACAAGTAATTATTTTTAAATCTGCAATCACTGTATTTCACATTGTATTTTTGAATCATAATACATATTTATAAATAAGAACAGATGAACTAAAACTGAAATAACAACCTACTGATTTCACGCAGGAGAGTGGGTTGAAATAATTGCATAATGAGTTGAAAAATAGCTCTATTCATAAATACTAGGTCAATAACTGACCTTTTATTTTAACCCATAAAAATTGCAGTTTAAAAACAAAATTAAATAGAATACACCACAAGCACGTGAAGACTTATCGCAATTGATCAGTTACCATCACCGAATCGCTAGGGTGGAATACTGTCGCCAAGCTGTTGTCATTTGGTTTTGCGACGACTTCTGCACACCACCTCCTCTCTTCACATCCGCGACACTGGCTTCCATCTTCTACCATTATCAAATCACTCTCCTCCAACTTATTATGTCACCAAATTTAAAATATTTTTTTTATAATTTGTTTAAAAATAAATTTTAATTAAATATTCAATAGTGTGCATGATATGAAATTTAAATCTGAAATATTTAAAGAACCGTACGCAACAACAATCTAATACAAACATTTTCTCTTAAAAACTTCAAAGTATTGAGCATACTTAGTACTCCTACCAATGAAATAATAAAAATTTAAAAATATGAAAAATATCAAAATTTCCAAAAATATATAAAAAATATAAAAATTTTCAAAAATATCACATTCTCAAATAAAAACTTTTTTTTTGAAATACGTAAGCCTTGATCATAGATGGAAATACTTAGAAGTTATTTTCTACTAATTTAAAAAGTTATTTTCTTTTTTTTAATTTAAAAATTATTATTTTTTCTTATTTGCAGCTTTTATTTTTATTAAAATAAATATTCAACAAACCCACATTTAATTTTAATCATTTGATTAAAGATATTGTTTTTGGATAGGCGTTGTGGGGTGCTAATATCTTACCTATGCATAATAAACTCCCGAGCTCATCTCTATTTTGCATATCATGCTTTCCTTTTCTTGGTTTTCCATAATAAACTATAGGGGCGACTCTATCTCTTTCATTTTACCTTCATCTCATTTTCAACATTTCAAATCGTCTTTTGTCGTCGTGATCGAAGTCGCGATAGATGGCGACTCTACTAGGAATGCTTGAAAGTCAGGCCATTTTGATTGAATGAGTGGAAATAAATGTGGTTTTCTAAATGTTTGTATTCCCTCTTGTCAACACCCAATTTCGTTCGGATGAAATAAGAAAAAAATAAAAATAATTTTTATTATTTGCATTTTTATTTTTAATATTTTGCACCCCCATTTGTTGCATTTTTGTTTTGGGCTGCTGCCAAATTTAATCCATTGCTAACCCAATTTCTCCATTGACCCACTTTACACTTGCGCTACCAAAATTCCCATTTCCAATTCCTTACCTTCCGTTGGCCTATTTCCAATTCAATTTCACAACAATGAAGCACTAACATGGCATGACTATTCATCATAGTTACATGTTCAATCATTAGCATGGTTTACTGTTTTAACGTTTCAAAGGTTTGTTCATTGCATCAAGGTAGCAGTTGAACGGTTAAACAATAATCATTAAGCTCAAAATAGAATGATGCTTCCGTTCAGCAGTGGGCCGAATCATCGACATGTCTTTAAAAGAGTGGAACTGAGATGTTGAAGTGGGTTTTTTTGGTGGAGGTAATACAGATGCGCGGTTGAATTCGCAATACATTGAGGAGATTATGAGATTACAAAGACTAGAGGTTGAATGGAGAAATCAATCTGAAGAAAAAAAAAAAGGGAACTCAACAGTGAGAGCGATACTGTGCGAAGGCAAAGAAAGATGAAAAGTTGCAGAAGAGGTGTAGAAGCGAAGAAGACGAAGAGAAGAGCGGAATAGTGAAACGCAATTCATACAAAGCTTTCTGTGATTGATTCTTGAAAGGATAAGTAAAGAATGCAACATTTTCTTGAATGTTTATATGAACCTATGCATTGGTTTTTTAATGTGTGTATTCGACTCTGTAATTCTGTTATCATTGTTCATCATCTTTTTCATTTTAAAAGTAACGCATGAATGTATGAAACGTTGAAATCGAAACTCGTTCTGCAAAACGTGATTGATTATGTGAAAGACGATTAAATTGTACATGATTCGACAACGGCCACATTGTTGCCTCAGCACGATGTTGGACATTCCGTCGTCTCCATCCTCTTGAAACCCAGAAACCCATGCTGACAAACCCAGAAACAATCCAAAATGTAACCTAGAAATCTCAAATTCCAATGAAACCATAAACAAAGCCAGAAACTTAACTATTCTTCCATTGTGAACTACGTCACATTCATTGACAAACTCACAGATTTTATGTTCAATCTATAACATTGACTCATAAACTAAGTCGAGTACCTCAACCAGAGGACGCTCAACCCCTGAAGCAAACCGAGTACCTCAACCCTTGAAACATCCATTTTTTATTGTAAGCTATGTCACATTACTGACAACCTCACTAACTATATGCTCAATCCATGAACCTATCCGAGGACACTCAACCCCTGAACCAAATGGAGTACCTCAACCCTTGAACACATCCATTTTTCCATTATGAGCTACGTCACATTTGCTAACAACCTTACTGATTATACGTTTAAACCATAATCTCAACCGATGACCAAAATTGAGAAACCTCACTGAGGACCAAAACCGAGAAACATCGCCGAGGACACTCAACCCCTGAACCAAACCGAGTTCCTCAACCCTTGAACACAACCATTTTTCTACTGTGAGCTACATCACATTCATTAACAACCTCACTAATTATATGCTTAACTCATGAGCCTTAGCTGAGGATATTCAACTGAGTACTTTAACTTGGAAAACTCGTTGGGAACCTAAACCAAGCCGAGAAATCGAAACCCATAACCTTAGTTGAGGGTGCCTAACTCATAACCTCAACCCAAATCCAGAAACATAGTCATTCTTTCATTGTGAGTTACATCACACGTTCACTAAATGAATTCCATAAATGAATTTAATATCTAACCCGAACAATGTTCACACCTTGTCAAGCTTTAAAGTGTTTTAACCCTTCCACCGAGTATGTCCTTTGGGTAGTTTGATTCAGTGATGACCACTTGTTGGTACCCTCACAAATTTTAAACTCATACCTTCATCCAAGAAATCAAGAACCCAATCATAAACAACCATCAAGAAACCAAATCGAGAAAATCATGCCCAAAAACACAACTGAGAATAAACCCAAGAATCTTATCCCTCATTGAAACCAATCCTAAACATAATTCGAGCACTGTTCATCTCGCCGAGCATCGCTTGGTCATGCCCGATCTCCGAAGTGATTTACCATTGCATCGAGCACATCTTTTGTGTTATCAAGTTCTTCAATGTTATCATTTACCTCACCGAGCTCTCTGGCATGGCTGTGCACGTCTTCGTTGTAATGGCCGAGTTCTTCGATGGAGTCGAGTATGTCCTCGATACTTGGGTGATCCCTTTGAATCCACCATCACTATTCATCCACTGTGAGTTATGCCACATTTCTGTTGGATCCCTCACAGATTTTGGACCTTGGACTGTATCTTTGAAACCATTTGGTCATGGTTGGATTCCGAAGTGTTTTACCATTGCATTAAGCATGTATTCGGTGTTATCAAGTTCTTTAATGTTATAATTTACTTCGTCGAGCTCTTTGGCATCGTTGAGTATGTCTTCGGTGTAATGGCCGAGTTCTTTGGTGGAGTCGAGCATGTCCTCGGCACTTGGGCGAGTCCTTTGAAACCAACATCACTATCCCTCATAGATCTTAAACCCTTAAATCGTATGCCTCTCACCTAAACTATATCATCATAACTTTCAACGACATTATCACATTCTTTCTTCACTGACCTCTGCCACATTTTCGCTGGCCACCTCAACCTAAACCGTATTGTCGAATACCTTAAATTGCACTATACCTTTTTGTCGAGTACCTTTAACAGTATCATTTAAACTATCATAATTATTCAAAATTACATATATCCTGATTTTTCACCCATTATAGATGAAAATAATAGGAGCAAGGTTTATCCTTGCCGGGTCCTTTAACTTAAAAATTATTCTGTGTTTTTATTTGTAATTTTTTGTTTTATTTTGAGAAAATAAACATTCTATTAAACCACATTCGTTTCATTCATTTAGTTAAAGGTACTGTCCCATGACAAGCGTTGCGGGGTGCTAATACCTCCCCTACATGTAACCGAGTCCCGAATTTGTCTCTGTTTTGCAAACTACCTTTTCTTGTTTTTTATTTTCCATAATTTTTTCATAATAAACTATGGTGTCGATTCCTTTTTTACTATTATTAGTCCATCGTCGTCAACATAATAAATTGCCGCTACTTCCTCACCTAATTTGTTAACTGCATTCAATTCAAAATAAAAACTATTTTTTAACTCCTTAAAATCCTGTTGAACTACCACCTATCATACATTCACATATAACCATTCTTGCTCGTTCCTTTTACATATCTAAAACTAGACAAATTTCTAAATCTACCACTCCATAAAGAAAACGTTTTAGGTCTAAAAAATCAAGTGAAAGAAGATATTCACATGCAGATGAGCCAACCAACCACACTTGTTTCTACTCGTTCCTCTCAAAATTCAAGAACAGGGCATATCAAAACTTGGTTTTCAGGGATTAAAGAGTAGTTTTGACAGTATTTTTGCATAAGATGGGCAGAAAGATGGGCAGAAAGAAGATCAATGTTCAAAAAGCTATTAGTTTGCTTTGATGGAGGAAGAAAAAAATGATAGAGTTAGGAAGCTATTAAATCATCAATGACTACACCGATTTCTAGAGATGACTTGGAACATCTATCTAGACCTAGTAAAAAATGTTTTTCACCAATTTAATCTTTGAAGACCCTCAAATCTCATGTCAAAGGAATTGATTTGAAAATAACTCCATATGTGTGGACTACCATCATTGGTCTAAAGTATGATGGAGTTCAAGTTGGCAAAGGAAACATCAATGTTGTCAAAAACTTCTACAAGGTGTAGTTTTTTTCAGAAACTGCTTAAGAATATCAAATGTTGCTATAAGAGGATTTCATGTTGGAGGATTGAAACTTAATGAAAGGTTGTATGCCTTCATGATTTCCTGTTATAGTACACCATGGTGGAGCAACCATGTAATGTTGAATGAAGAAGACTTGTTGATGTATTGCACTTTGAACAAAATCAGATTAAATTAGATTTATGTCATAAAATACCATATACAAAAATCTAAAAGGTTGATGGATTATAGATTTTATTTCGTTGTCCTTGTTTCTAAATTGCTATAGTACTTTGAGGTAAATCTGGAGGGGGAGCTGTCAAAGGTTATGAACCTGGAAATGACATTAGCGATGTCACTCTCCACAAGATGATAAAGCTAATGATTGTAGAATCAGTAGAGATAATGAAGGAGGCTATTATATTCCAAAGGATACCAATGGAGATGAAGTTGGACCAAGCAATGTTGGAGGGATAAGATTAAAGTGGTTGAACAGTAGATTGTTGTGCTTCGGTATGGAAGAGACATCTAAGACATGCATTTTCATTATTAGTTGTTTAAATTTGGTCCCTAATATTTTAGTAATTGATAAGCGTTGATTTTTAGTTGATTTTTAGTTGATTTTGTGCAGATTTTGTGATTGATTCTGTTAGTAATTAGGTTGATTTTGTTATTAATTCGGTTTAGATTTGATTTTATCTTCTTTTATTATTGATTTTTCTATTTAATGCGTTTTAGTATGGAAAGAGATAATATTGTTGAGAATTAGGTTAAATCTGAAGATAGAGAATAGAGGCACCGAAATTAAGGAAAAGAGCAGAAAAAGGAGCATAAGTGACTTTTTGCTTAATCTAAAGACACAACCTAGGCTAAAACACACTTAAAGTCCATCATACGCGAAGCCCTAAATTGAAGACGTCAACACTACTAAAGGCATGACTTACGAAATAACAGTCGCACTTTGACCTAATTCAAAGGGTGAAAGTTATAAAAGGGAGGCTAGGTCAAACGTTGGAGGGATCATCATGTCTCACTCCCCATCCATCATTCATTGGAGACTCGTAGGAGCGTCGTCGTGATCAAGACTCATCCTTTTCCTTTTCTAGTTGATTTTGTGCAGATTTTGTGATTGATTTTGTTAGTAATTAGGTTGATTTTGTTATTAATTCGGTTTAGATTTGATTTTATTTTCTTTTATTATTGATTTTGCTATTTAATGTGTTTTATTGTGGAAAGAGAAAATATTATTGAGAATTAGGTTAAATCTGAAGGGAGAGAGAATAGAAGCGCCGAAATTGAGGAAAGGAGCAGAAAAAGAAACATAAGTGATTTTTCGCTTAAGCTAAAGGCATAGCCTGGGCTAAAACTCACTTAAAATAGATCATATGTGAAGCCCTAAATTGAAGACGTCAACGCTACTGAAGGCATGACCTACGAAATAACGGCCGCACTTTGACCTAATTCAAGGGGCGAAAGTTATAAAAGGGAGGCTAGGTCAAACGTTGGAGGGATCATCACTTCTCACTTACCATCCACCATTCATTGGAGACTCTTAGGAGCGTCGTCGTGATCAAGACTCATCCTTTTCCTTTTCTTTTGTATTTTCATGGCTACCATGTGTAGCTAACTTCCTTTCTCTTGGGATTGAATGTGAATTCTCACTTCAAATGCACTCTTGACTCTATTTTTTATATCATTGAATCCAAAAACCTTTGTTTTACGTTTTATTATATCTTGATTTATTTTAAATTTCTGGTTGTGACTGGAAAGCACTCTTTGGAATTGAAACTAAACGTAAATGCATTACATGTATAAGTTCAGGGATGGATTTTAGTGTAATGACTGCTTATAGCAACTGAACTTAATGTTGATTAGGTTATCCTTGCGACTAGGGATAGAAGCTAGGTAATTTAGTTTATGAAATTCAATGGTAGAGGAATCAGGTTGAAAAGGCTTTTATTTGAGCAGATTGGTAATTGAAAAAGATGATATTGAATTAGGTTAAAAGTGTATGCGAAGGAGAATTTTACGATTCAATCCCAAGGCCTTTATTACTATTAAATTCGCATTTTTATTATTTGTTGCTTTGTTATAACAATTCTCAATTCATTTAATCATTAATTATTGTTTATTTGTTCATAATACAATTACTTGTAATTCAATTTACAATCAAATTTTGTTCCCTGTAGATACGATACTTTTCTTACTTACTATATTACTTGTGGACTCAATACATTTGCTGAAAATCCGTTAACAAGTTTTTGGTGCCGTTGTCGGGGAACGGTTAAGATTTGGAAATTGAATTTTACATTAATTGTTTTGTGAACTCTTAATCTTTTGTGACTACTACATTCTTTGTTAGTACAGTGGTTGACGCGTTTAAGAAATCAGGGGAAAGAAGAACAATTACTTTTTGATCTGGATATCAACAAAAAGTTGAGGCAGCTTAGGCAAAGGAGGAAGCGCGAGCAAAAGAATTGGGCAGAGGAGCATAGTTGTGGTGCAATCATGGCGGAAAAACCTAACGGCCGTAGCGATCCACCACCAAGGAGAGTTATGGGGGACTATGCATTGTAGTAGGGACCCAGACATTTCTCAAGCATTGTTGTTCCTAACACAACTTGAGCAATTGTGATGCAACCAGCATATCTGACTCTCATAAGTGATACGCAATTCATGGGATTGGATCATAAAGAACCTTGTACTCATTTATCCACATTTTATGAGTTGACGGCTACTACGGGAATCGAAGAACGAGACAAGGAGGTTGCATATTTGGAGTTGTTCCCATTCTCACTCGCAGGGAAAACAAAAGATTGGTTGAATTATCATCCCAATCAAAGTCTGAGAAGATGGAGCGAGGTCGATGAGAAGTTTTTGAATAAATTTTTCCCTCTATCTTGGCTTATCAAAGCCAACTCAAACATCTCAAATTTCCGCCAGGGGGCAGATGAAGTTTTTTGTGCAGCATGGGATAGAATCAAGACCATGTTGAGAAGGTGTCCTAACCATGGATTTGAGGAGATTGCTCAGCTCAATATCTTCCACAATGGGCTGAGACCAGAGACTAAGATGATATTGGATGCTGCAACAAGAGGTACGATGATGGCCGTGGATGTAGAGCAGGCCAACAGGATCATTGATGCACTTGCATCAACAGACTATCAGACACATCATGATCGAAGCAGCGTGTAGAAGAAAGGAATGTTAGAATTGAATACTCAGGATGTAATCTTGGCTCAGAACAAGTTGTTGACGCAACAAGTAGAAGCCTTGACAAAGCATATGGCCAAGCTACCACAGCAGTTGTAGGCTATTCAAACTGCACTGCTAGTGACATATCAAAATGTACCAGTAGTTTGTGAAGCATGTAGAGGAAATCATGTATCTGAAAACTGTCCTCAACCGAATGTAGGGGGAGAAGAAGTGCAATATATGGGATTTCCAGGCAGGCAAGCTGGCCAGTCAGGGAATTATCCGAATAATTCACCTACAGGCTGGAGGAATAATATGAATCAAAATTGGGGCTTAAAGCAAGATTTTAGGAATGCAGGGAGACAACCTATGTACCAACAACCACCACAACAACAGTATCCTTCACTGCAAGACCGCACAAGCAAGCTGGAGGATACCCTTGAGAAGTTTATGCAAGCCATGATGACACATCAGAAGAATCAACAAACATCTATGAGAAATCTGTAGACTCAAGTAGGGCAGTTGGATAAGGAAATGGCAAATCAGCAGGGTGGACAATTCTTGGCCAATACTCAAACCAATCAAAAAGAACAGTGCAAAGCTATCACCATTCGATGTGAGAAGCAAGTTGGTTCTGATGTGACCGCAGAAGCTGCTGATAACCAAAGGAAAACAATTGAAGTGGAGAATGTGGTGGAAGCCAGTGAAGACAGATCAGAGGAGAGAGTTAAATCAAAAACTGTGACAGTCGAGGAAAGTGTAGATATTGAATCCATGAAAGCAAATGAAAAATTAGTAGAGGGTAGTGGCAAGAAACAGGCTGAGAAGGGGCAAAATTGGAGGAAGATTGAAGAAGGAATTCCTCTCAAACATGTTCTTTATCCTCATGCACCCTCTAGAAGAGAGGCCGAGAGGCAGTTCATTCGATTTACAGAGATTTTGAAAAACTTGCAGATCAACATACCTTTTACTGAGGCAATGCGGTAGATGCCTACTTATGCTAGGTTCCTGAAGGAACTTCTCACCAAAAGGAGGAAATTTCCAAAAGATGAGACAATGGAATTGGAGGCAGGATGCAGCGTAATTATTTAGAAAGTCATTCCACAGAAATCCTGTGATCCTGGGAGATTTACATTGCCTACCACAGTGGGAAATTTGTATGTTGGTAAGGCACTGCTAGATTTAGGTGCTAGTATCAACTTGATTCCGTTGTCTATGCTGAGAAGAATTAAAGAGGTAGAGGTCAGACCTACGTGCATAACACTGCAATTGGTAGGTCGATCCATCAAGCGTCCATATGGCATTGTTGAAGATTTACTGGTTAAAGTGGATAAGTTCCTCTTCCTAATAGATTTTGTTGTGATGGATATTGAGGAGGATGTGGATGTTCCTTTGATTTTGGGGAGACCTTTCATGAAGACAGTAAAAGTGATCATAGATGTTGACAAGGGAAAGTTGAAGGTGTGTGTTGAGAATGGGGAAGTGAGTTTCAATGTTTTTGAGGCTACGAAGCACCCTAAAGGTACAAAGAGTTGTTTCAGAATTGATGTCATTGAAGAGGAGTATGGTAAGAAAATCAAGAATTTGAGCAGTCCTAATGTATTACTGCAGGTTATCACTAAACCAGTAGAGGAGTTGATTGAACTAGGTGATACAGAGGCATTAACTCTGGCTAACGAGTTAGACCAGGCTAAGGAAATTTTGCAGAAGGTAGAAAACAAAGAAGATCTGGGAGTTGAAAACTTTATTCCAGAGGAGACAGTAGAATTGAAAGCGCTACCACCTCATCTCAAATACAGTTTTCTTGAGGGAGATGCTAAGAAGCATGTGATTCTTAGCAGTTCCTTAATTGTTGAAGAGGAGAGAAGGCTGATTGAGGTGCTGAAACTTAATCAGGGAGCTATTGTATGGTAGCTGTCAGATTTGAAGGGAATTAGTCCAGCATATTGTATGCTCCGTATTCATATGGAGGCTGAGTTTAAATTAGTTGCACAATTACAGAGGAGGTTGAATCCAACTATGAAAGAAGTAGTGAAGAAGGAGGTGCAGAAGTTGTTGGAAGCTGGAATGATTTATCCAATTTTAGACAGTGCTTGGGTGAGTCCAGTGTAGATGGTTCCAAAGAAGAGTGGAGTAACTGTTATTCATAATGAGAAGAACGATGGATCCCCACGAGAACAGTTAATGGTTGGGGAATGTGTATTGACTATAGGAAGTTGAATCAAGCCACAAGGAAAGATCATTTTCCTTTGCCATTCATGGATCAGATGTTGGAGAGGTTAGTAAGGAAGGCATACTATTTTTTTTTTGGATGATTATTCAGGCTATAACCAAATTATAGTGGATCCACAAAACTAGGAAAAGACAGCTTTCACATGTCCATTTGGTATCTTTGCATACAGAAAAATGTAATTTAGATTGTGTAATGCATCAACCACTTTTTAGAGGTGTATGCTAGCTATTTTTGCAAATTTGATGGAGAATTGTATAGAGGTTTTCATGGATGAATTCTCGATTTTCGGATCAAATTTTGATTCATGTTTGGAGAATCTTGATGTAGTATTGAGGAGATGGTGGAGACTAATCTTGTGCTGAATTGGGAGAAGTGTCATTTCATGGTCACTAAAGGTATTGTGTTAGGCCACAAAATTTCTGAACGTGGGATAGAGGTGGATAAAGCAAAGGTTGAGATCATTGAGAAGCTACCTCCAGCTACCAATGTGAAGGGAATTAGAAGTTTTCTTGGCCATACAGGGTTTTATAGGCGATTCATCAAAGATTTTTCAAAAATTGCTAAACCCTTGTGTAATTTGTTGGATAAGGATATAGCGTTTGAGTTCAATAAGGAGTGTGAAAAGGTGTTTGACTGTTTAAAGGAGAAGTTGACTACTGCACCAATCATTATTGCTCTAGATTGGAGTATTGGTTTTGAGCTAATGTGTGATGCCAGTGACTATGCAGTAGAGGTTGTGCTGGGGCAGAGGAAAGAAAAGTTGTTTTACGTCATACACTATGCTAGCAAGGTGCTTAATGATGCTCAGAGTAATTACACTACTACTGAGAAGGAGTTGTTGGCAATTGTGTACGCTTCGGAGAAGTTTAGAGCTTATCTTATAGGCTCTAAAGTCACCGTTTATACTGATCATGCTGTTATCAGGTATTTGCTGATCAAGCCAGATTCGAAGCCCAGGCTAATTCGCTAGATGTTGTTACTCCAGGAATTTGGCCTAGAAATTAAAGATAAGAAGGGGAGTGAGAAGCATGTAGTAGATCATTTGTCCATATAGGCTAATGAAGTGGTTACTGCCAGGGAATCTGAAGTTATAGATGAATTTCCTGATGAGAAGTTGCTAGTGGTACAGGAGAGGCCATGGTTTCCTGATATAGCCAATTTCAAAGCTGCTGGAGTTATACCAGAGACTATGGATTGACAGCAGAGGAGGAAGTTATTGAAGGATTCGAACCAGTACAGTTGTAATGATCCTTATCTGTTTAAGATGGGTGCTGACAATCTGTTGAGGAAGTGTGTTACTAGCAAGGAAGCTTAGAATATACTTTAGCACTGTCATAATTCTCCTTATGGAGGACACTTTAATGGGGAGAGGACAACTGCTAAGGTACTGTAATCAGAATTTTTCTGGCCAACTCTGTTCAAAGATGCTCACATGCATGTGCAACATTGTGACAACTACCAAAGGACAGGAACCATCTCAAGAAGACATGAGAAGCCCTCGAGGAACATTCAAGAAATTGAAGTGTTTGACTGCTGGGGTATTGATTTCATAAGCTCATTGCCTAGTTCATTTTTGAATGAATATATTCTGTTGGCTATGGAGTATGTCTCGCGATGGGTAGAAGCAATTCCAACCCAAAAGGCAGATGCAAAAACAATGATCAAGTTTATGAAGAAACACATATTCTGCAGGTTTAGAACACCAAGAGTGGTGATCAGTGATGGAGGATCTCATTTCTGCAATGCATAATTGAGGAAGGCTTTTGCACATTTTGGGATGAAGCACAGGATGGCTACAGCCTATCATCCTCAAACCAATGGGCAAGCAGAAGTTTGTAATAGGGAGGTGAAGAGAATTCTGGAGAAAACAATGTCATCATCACGTAGAGACTGGGCTATAAAGTTAGATGAAGTGTTGTGGGCTTACAGAACAGCCTTCAAAACCCCAACTGTGTTGTCTCCATTTCAGTTTATCTATGGGAAATCTTGTCATCTCCCTATGGAAATGGAACATCGAACTTTTTGGGCATTGAAGTGGTTGAATTTTGATTCCAAAGCTTCTGCTGAACAGAGAAAAATCTAGTTACTTGAGCTTGAAGAAATGAGATTGAATGCGTATCAATCTTCAAGGCTTTATAAGGAGCGCATCAAGGCTTATCATGACAAGAAGCTGTTGAAGAGGAATTTTAAGCCGGGACAACTAGTTCTTTAATTCAAATTTAGATTGAAGTTGTTCCCAAGCAAGCTTAAGTCAAGATGGTTAGGACCTTTTGACGTCAAACAGGTTAAGCGTTATGGTGCAATTGAAATTGAAGATGCCAAAACTCAAAGGAGTTAGATGGTAAATGGTTAGAGGCTGAAACATTATAAAGAAGGTCAAGTTGAGAAACTCATCTCAGTGATCAAGTTGAAGGATTGAAATCCAGGCGTCAAGCTATATGACGTTAAACGAGCGCTTACTAGAAGACAATCCAGTGTTTAAATAGTTGGAATTTTATTTTTTTTAGATAGAGATTTTAATTTGGGTAGATTAGGTTTACATTTTTAGTCATTTAATTTAAAAAAAAAATTTAAGAAAATAATTTTCACTGGGCCTATAGTCTGAGCTAGGCCTGGCGCTCGAGCTAAAAGTCACTTAGCGCAAACTAGTGCAATATAACAGGACAGTACCTTGTGATACAAGGTCACTTCACCCAGTGACTTTTCAGTGGCCCCTCCATTCAGTCTTGTCTTACTTTTTGCTTTCATCTCTTCCCCTACCCTCAGACCCTTGGAACTCAGGTAAGGGTTTCGTTCCTATTCTCATTCTGCAATATTTTCTCACTTGATCATTCTCGCATTGCATTAGAAGTAAGAAATTATGGTTTGTGGGAGTTGTAAAAGAAGCAGTTGGTGGGTTCGAAGTGGTTAGGGTTTGCTTTTCAGAGAGATTTTTGGGGATATAGGAGCGATTTTAGGGCACTAACACTACTTTTCAGGAGACAATGCCGAAAGTGAAGCATACTGCACCAAAACATCCACAATGTTCATTGAAGAGGAAGGCTAGCGAGCAATTCTACATTGAAGCCATACCTTCAAACACGCAGGAAGAGGGACAGTCCTCTACCCAGAAAAAGCTCAAGATGCCTAGGAGGTTCCTCAATGACAACAAAATAAGAAGGTATGAGGAACTGAGGCATTGGAGTTTCCTTCTAGAGCGAAGAGTATAACTGAAACCAAGAGAGTGTGATCCCTTTCTGATGGGGATCTTGCGAAGAAACTAGAAGAAATTGGCTGAGCTGATGAGAAAGTTCGATGAGGAAATTGTGAGGGAATTTTATGCCAACGCATGGGCAGAGCGACAAGATAGGGATCGAAGGAAGACCATGGTCCGAGGCAAATGGATTTCTTATAGCCCCCAGGCTATTGATGACTTCTTGGGGAATCCTTTCCCTAAGTAAGAGGAGAAATGTAACTATCAGAAGTTGTGTGCAAGAAGGAAAGGGTTCAGTAATAGGAAGGTGGTCGCTGTATTGTACCTTCCAGGCAGAGGATACCAAATAACAGCATAGGAAAGTACACACGAATAAGAAGGAGGGACATGAGAACCCTGTCTCAAGTCTAGCTAACTTTTATGTTAGCCAATGTCATTCCAATTGGGCATGTATCAGATATTAATGTTGTCAGGAGCAACCTGTTATTTTCGATGATTCAAGATTACTACACTATCAATGTGGCTCGCATCATTTCGGATGAAATTCAATGGATTATTGATTGGGAAAGAATTCGTGGAGCAGAACGATTGGGGACTCTGGGATTCTCTGCACTAATTACAGGTTTATGTGCTAGAAGGGAATAATGGTAGAGCCAAAACACAAAATCAGAAATCCCATTGACCATAAGTTCATTGAGCACCATTACACAAATTCAGAGAAGGATCCTGAGCAGTGGAACAGAGCCCCTAGTCCACCATTTTCACCATCCGAACCCACTTTGGAGGAAGTTGAGAAGAGGATAATGAAGCATGTGCTGCATGTGGAGGAACAACAAATCTCAATTATGCAGGTTTTTGATGCACCTCTACCATGTCATGCGTGATCGGACAAATCCAAGGCCATTTATGACTCCAGAAGAACTGTCATCATATATGAATTGACCATAGCATCGGCCAAGTTATGTGGGGGAGGAAAATGATAAAGCAAAAGCCCAAAGTACAGTAGGTAATGTGAGGAAACCAGTAGAGGAAGGAAGAGCCAAAGCAATTGCTGAAGATGTTGCTAATGTTGAGGAGACTGATGTTGAAGCTGAGGCTAAAACTGCTACTGAAGTGGTGTGGAAGTTGTGGAAAAAACTGCCAAGACCACTGTTGGAGTTGCTGTTAAAAAGAATGATCAACCAGGGCTATCAAGAAGGTCTTTAAGGCCTAGAAGAGCTGTAATGAATCAAAGTGGGTCTGGATCAAAGCCCCTAGCAACTCAATATGTGATATCCTTATATTCAAGTTCAAAGGAAACAAAAAAGGAAGATGAAGAAAAGAATGAATCTGAAGAATCTGAGGAGGAGGCTGAAGGTCTAGGAAGAAGTGAGAGTGATGCAGAGGAGGAGTATGATACTCCAAGTGGGGAGTTTTGAAAGTTGATATTCTATTTTGCTAAATTTGAGGAGGTTGGCTGTTGAGGAAGAAGTGATGAGGGTACTAAGGTTGGTTAATGATGCTGTCTTGATGTTGTTGTTGCTGAAGAACTGTAGATGTTGTTGTTTGTTTTGCTGCTTAGTTGTTGCAATTTTGGGATGCTGATTAGGAAAAAAGTTTATCAGAGACAAATTTGGTAGTATAGTTTTTTATTTTGGATGAATGTATGTATATATTTGATGATGGATGACTGTATTAACTTTGCACACCATGGTTAACTGTAATAGACTTAGGCACAAGCTGAACTAGTTGGTAGAACATGATATATTTTGTGCTGAATGTGCTTGTAGTGTTGGGGGTTTAATAGAAATAGTTGGTACTATTAACTGAAAATTCTGTGTGCATACAAGTAGCGTAGTCTTAATTTTGAGCTTGAGCTAACAGTGACAGAAAATTAGGAAGACAGCATGATAGTGGGAGGACTAACATTAGCAAGGATTGACAGGATATGAGTGAAACAGCATGTGAGGGAGTGATACACTAAGAGTACATTGTGAGTGAATATTTACTTGACATTGATTGTTGCTTTAATTTGTTAGGATAGAATTGACTTTGTGTTGATAAGAATAATGAAGGCAAGTTGTTTGATTGAGCGTAAATCAGAGCTAGAGCCAAAAAGCTACCTGGTGAGATGAGAGGAATTCAATTGCAAGCCAATTTGAACCTATAGTATTTTTGAAACCGTGAACCATATGTCCATAAAATCCACCTTGGGTATGAGTAGCTAGGAAATTATGATACAACTTGAAGAAAAATTGAAAAAGGGAGTTGAATTTCAAAAGAAACTGTGAAAGTTGTGATAGGCTGTTGTCATGGTGTACCCATTGAAAAAAAAAATATTTTGGTTCCAGATTTTAATTATTTTTTGTACATCTGGAAAATAAAAGAAAAATAGTAGTTGAAAAGGGGTACACAGTGAATTTGTGTGAGCTATGTTTATTGCTTGGGCGAGAAAATTGAATGGTACAGCAGTTGATTCCGATTAAAGTTGGTTAAGGAAGTCACAGTTGATTTAGATTTTCAAGAACGATTTGAGTTGTATTCATAATTTGCGAAACTACTTGTGCATTTTGTGTTCCAAGAAAAACCAAAAGTTCTTTGTAGCCAGGCCACATTATAACCTTGGAAAGACCTTCTCACTTATTAATTGCAGGGTTGATTTGTTTGATAAATGAATAGCAACTTTTGATTGAGAGTAATATGTCACTTCTGAGTGAAACAGTGGTGAGAATTGTGTGAGTTAAGAGTATCTTGTAATGATTTGTATTTTGTTATCTAAATATTGGATTGTTAAATTTCAAATTTTGAAGCTGTAGGTGATTGCTTAATTTTAAGAGACGTTTTTGGGAATAAGAGAACTGCACGTGAATTATGAGAGATGAGATCTTAATTTGTGATTGTCTTGCTTGAGGACAAGCAAGAAGCTAAGTGGGGAGACTTTTGATAAGCGTTGAGTTCTAGTTGATTTTGTGCAAATTTTGTGATTGATTCTGTTAGTAATTAAGTTGATTTTGTTATTAATTCGGTTTAGATTTGATTTTATTTTCTTTTATTATTGATTTTGCTATTTAATGTGTTTTATTGTGGAAAGAGAAAATATTATTGAGAATTAGGTTAAATCTGAAGGGAGAGAGAATAGAGGGGCCGAAATTGAGGAAAGGAGCAGAAAAAGGAGCATAAGTGATTTTTCGCTTAAGCTAAAGGCATAGCCTAGGCTAAAACTCACTTAAAATACATCATACGTGAAGCCCTAAATTGAAGACGTCAACGCTACTGAAGGCATGACTTACGAAATAACGGCCGCACTTTGACCTAATTCAAGGGGCAAAAGTTATAAAAGGGAGGCTAGGTCAAACGTTGGAGGGATCATCACTTCTCACTTACCATCCACCATTCATTAGAGACTCTTAGGAGCGTCGTCATGATCAAGACTCATCCTTTTCCTTTTCTTTTGTATTTTCATGGCTACCATGCGTAGCTAACTTCCTTTCTCTTAGGATTGAATGTGAATTCTCACTTCAAATGCACTCTTGACTCTATTTTTATATCATTGAATCCAAAAACCTTTGTTTTACGTTTTATTATATCTTGATTTATTTTAAATTTCTGGTTGTGACTGGAAAGCACTCTTTGGAATTGGAACTAAACGTAAATGCATTACATGTATAAGTTCAGGGATGGATTTTAGTGTAATGACTGCTTATAACAACTGAACTTAATGTTGATTAGGTTATCCTTGCGACTAGGGATAGAAGCTAGGTAATTTAGTTTATGAAATTCAATGGTAGAGGAATCAGGTTGAAAAGGCTTTTATTTGCGCAGATTGGTAATTGAAAAAGATGATATTGAATTAGGTTAAGAGTGTATGCGAAGGAGAATTTTACGATTCAATCCCAAGGCCTTTATTACTATTAAATTCGCATTTTTATTATTTGTTGCTTTGTTATAACAATTCTCAATTCATTTAATCATTAATTATTGTTTATTTGTTCATAATACAATTAGTTATAATTCAATTTACAATCAAATTTCGTTCTCTATACATACGATACTTTTCTTACTTACTATATTACTTGTGGACTTAGTACACTTACTGAAAATCTGTTAACAGTAATCATTGCTTGCATTATCCTTTTTTATCTCTATTTCATCTTATTTAATTTGATGTAGTCAATAAAAAATAAAGAGTTAAATGTTGGGACTGACTGTTTTGACTTGTTAGGTTTCTTTGTTTATTAAATTGTCTCCTTATTTCTTTTATCCGGGTTATTGCTTTGTAATGTGTTTATCTTATAATATTTTTAAAAATTAATAAAATGTTTAAATTATCCATAAACAATATAGTTTAATAAATTATTTTTGAAAAATATTGTAATATAAATTTTAGGATATTGTTAGAGTAACACTTTCAATCAAAATCAAAATCAGCATTGAAACTCCAGTATCATATATCTCTATCCTTTAACAAATCATTTTGTTGAATCTTTCAAGTTGGTCATTCTTTCTTAATTAATTAATTATGAACGTAATTCAAGACATTTATTAATTTTGAACTTCTTCACTCTCTTACCTATTTGGTCTATTTGGTTTTTTTAAACAAATTCATTATTTTCTCTATATATTAATATAGTAATCAAGAATTCTTTATGTTGTCTAAGTCTAACAGTAAACTAAATTCTTTTTCTTAAACGCTCTTCACAAAATTCCAACTAGTCAATCTTATTTGTGCCAAGCAAGTTCTGAATCACACAGGAAAGATACATCAATTGGTATTTTCATTTAACATCATCTTTTAATTATACAATTTTACATTTTAATAAATAAAAAATTATTTATTTATTTAATAAAATAAATAATTAAATAACTTTTCTTTATTTGAAAATAACTAAATAATTTTCTTTTTAAAAATAATAGCTATGTAATCTTTTTAATATTATTTTTAAGTATATATATATATATATATATATATATATATATACACACACGTGTGTTTTTAAATTTAGGGTTGAGGGTTTACTATTCTTTTAAATTAATTTATACTATTATATAAAAAAAATATATTATTTAATAACTTTCTTTGCTATTATCTTTAATTAGACGATTTGTTATTTAATAAATAAAAATAATTTATTATTTATTTAATAAAATAAATATTAAATAATTTTTTCTTGTTTTAAAATAATTAAATAACTTCGTTTTAAAATATAACAGTTATATAATTTTTTAATACTATTTTTTCAAAATTATATATATAAATATATATATATATATAAATAAATATATATATATATATATATATAAATATATATATATATATATATATATATATATATATATAAATATATATATATATATATATATATATATATATATATATATATTAAATTGTATTATTTTCTTTTTTAATAAGTTATTCATAAAAAAATATAATTTTAAAAATTGTAGGATTTTATTTATTTTAATATAATAAAAAATTAATTACATTTTTTTATTATAATATTTTTAATTTCTATTTCTTAACTTATTTAATTTTTTAATACTATTTTTTCAAAGTTATATATATATATATATATATATATATATATATATATATATATTATATTGTATTTTTTTTTTTTTTTATAATTTATTTATAAAAA
>Ga0209489_104552_pt1 | contig 25392 bp, 14 predicted proteins | sample SiratrowhiteBW_FD_187527 | JGI IMG/M metagenome (GOLD analysis project Ga0209489, IMG submission 187527) | Root nodule microbial communities of legume samples collected from California, USA - Siratro white BW (SPAdes) (version 2) | ecosystem: Host-associated > Plants > Roots > Nodule | place...
TTTTTATATATATATATATATATATATATATATATATATATATATATATATATATATATTAATTTTTTGGGTAATATTAGTTTTGTCTAAAACTATTCTATATATTTAATATGATTTTTTATTAATTAATCATTTAAAAATTATTATACCATCTTATAATTATAAAAACTAATACATTTAGTATTCAACAAATCACATAACACTTAATTTATTGCATGAAATAATGCAAAATTCATAAGTTATTGTTTTAATAAATTTTGGTATATAAATTTATATTTTATATTTCATTACAAAAATACAAAAAATAGTGAAAGACTAAAAGTTTTGGGATTCAGTTGACAAGAAAGTGGTGATCGGTAGAGATGTAGTTTTTGATGAGCAGGTCCATGTTGCAGCAAAATCAAGAAAAGGTGCAGATGGAGTTAGAACATATCCCAGCAACAACAACATTAGAGAGAATTGAAAATTCTAATCTAGCATCGGGTGGTTCTAGTACAGTTGATTTGCAGGACTATAATCTTGCAAGAGATAGAGAGAGAAGCACCAATGTAAAAGCTCCAACCAAAGTGAGTTTTGAGGATATGGTTTCTTTTGCTCTTAACATTACCAGTGAGGATCCAACCAGTTTTCAAGAGGCTATCACTAGCCAGGATAGAGAGAATTGGATGGGTACAATGGTAGAAGAGATGGAATCCTTGCAAAAAAACCATACATGGGAGTTAGCACGCCTTCCTGAAGGAATGAAGGCTATTGGTTGCAAATGGGTGTATAAGAAGAAGCCAACAATATCAGGAAAAGATGAAAAAAAAGTTCAAGGCTCGCCTAGTAGCAAAAGGATTCTCACAAAAGAAAGAGATAAATTATGATGAGAGTTTTTCTCTTGTGGTTAGAAACACTTCTATTAGGGCAATACTTGCATTAGTAGCTACCTGGGATTTGCATTCAGAGCAGATGGATGTTAAAACTGCTTTCTTGCATGGTGATTTAGAGGAGCAGATTTATATGCAGCAGCCAAAGGTTTTCCCTTAACCTGGACATTAGCATTTGGTTTGTAGGTTGAAGGAATCTTTGTATGGATTGAAACAGTCTCCAAGGCAATGGTATAAACGGTTTGACTCCTACATGATTCATATTGGCTACAAGAGTTGTGAGTATGATTGTTGTGTTTATGTAAAGAGCCTTGATGATGGTTCTTTTATTTTTCTGCTACTGTATGTTGATGATATGTTGATTGCCGTGAAGAATTTGGATGATGTTGTTGGTTTGAAAGCTTTATTGAGTCAAGAATCTGATATGAAGACTTAGGTGCTGCAAAGAAAATTTTTGGGATGGATATTCACAGGGATAGAAGCTCAAAGAAACTGTGGTTATCTCAGCAAGGTTATGTTGAGAAGGTACTAGACAGATTTGGGATGAGCAGTACAAAGCCTGTGAGCACTCCATTGGAAAATCACTTTAAGCTCAGTTCAAACCAGTGTCCTAAGACAAGACAGATAAAGAGGTTGCAGACATGGCAGAGGTTTCTTATGCTAGTGTTGTTGGCTGCTTAATGTATGCAATGGTATGTACTCGCCCTGATTTAGCGCATGTTGTTAGTCAAGTTAGCAAGTACATGTCTAAACCAGGTAGGCAACATTGGGAGGCAGTCAAATGGATTTTCAGGTACTTGAGAGGTACTGTGGGACATGACAATTGTGTTTGGTAATTAGCAGGGTGATCCTTTGGTTGTTGGATATGTAGATTCAGATTATGCAAGTGATTTGGATAATAGAAGGTCGACAACTGGGTATGTTTTTACTATCAGTGGGGGACCTGTATGTTAGAAGCCAACTATCCAGTCTATTGTTGCAGTATCTACCACTGAAGTTGAATACATGGCAGTAGTTGAGGCTGCAAAAGAAGCTTTGTGGCTTACTGGGTTAGTAAATGAATTGGGTGTTCAACAAGGTGGAGTTTAGTTGTATTGTGACAGTTAGAGTGCTATTTATTTAGCAAATAACTAGATATATCATGCTAGAACTAAGCATATTGATGTGAGGTTTCACAAGATCAGAGAGTTGATTGCATCTGGTGAGATACTGTTGTAGAAGATTGGTACTGCGGAGAATGCAGTTGACATGTTAACCAAGCTAGTTACCACAAAAAAGGTCAAGCATTGCTTGGATTTGTTGAATATTTATAGTTGCTAGAGAAACATGGTAGTCCAACCCACTATGTGTTTGATACTTCCGTATTGTATATCTTCTAAGGGGCCGTATATTCGCCAAGGTGGAGATTTGTTAGGTGTGACTCATAATACCAAATAGGGGAAGTTATAGGCTTTGTGGATTAGGCCAGGAGTGCGAGGGTATTTTAATTATTATACCTTGTTTAGGGTTATTTATATAATCATTTGTAATTGTAACCCTAGTGGTTGATCTCTCTAATTACAAAACACAACCACTCAAACGCTCCCGAGGATGTAGACAAATTGTCGAACCTTGTTAAAGCTTGTCTTCTTTATTTTCTTCATTCTCGTTTATTCCTGTGTTTATAGCATGAGTTTCTCAACAATTAGTATCAGAGAGAGTTTAGATGGCTATGTCAGGAGGTGGTAAATTCAAAGTTGTGAAATTTGATGGTCACGGTAATTTTGGATTATGGCAGATGAGGGTGAAGGATCAGTTAGCGCAACAAGGGTTGTTGAAAACTTTAAAGTCGTAGAAACCAGCAAAGATGAAGGATAAGGATTGGGTGGATTTGCAGGAACGAGCATCAGGAACCATACGATTGTGTTTGGCATACGAGATCATGTACCATGTAATCAATTTGTCATCTCCAGATGAAATTTGGAAGAAGCTGGAATCCCAGTTTATGTTAAAAACCTCGACGAATAAATTGTATCTTAAGCAAAAGTTGTATGGGCTAAAGATGCAGGAGATTAACGATCTGGCACAACATGTGAATATTTTCAATCAAATAATCACAGATCTAGCGCAACTAGATGTGAAGATTGAGGATGAAGATAGAGCAATAATTATGTTGTGTTCGTTGCCTTCTTCCTACGAACATATTGTGACAACCCTTACGCATGGAAAAGAAACAATCAAGGTTGAGGAGATTACTTGTTAGCGCACAACCAACGAAAGCAGAATGCGGGGGAGAGTTCTTGTCAAGGTGATAATTTATACATTAAGGGTGGCCAGGAACGTGGAAGAAAGCAAGAGAAAGATGGTTCTGAAAAATGAAATTCCAGATCAAAGTCAAGGGGTAAAAAGATGTTTCACTGCTACAAGTGTAAACATCCATGTCATATGAAGAAAGAAAGCCCAACGTGGAGAAAGCAGATTGATGAAAAGCAGGTTGACTCATCAAAGTCTGTAAATGTAGTGCAAAATGAGGAGTCTGATGACAGTGACAGGGACATGCTTTCTGTTTCAACTACTCAATTTTCGGATGTATGAATTCTTGATTCAGGATGCTCTTATCATATAACGCCTAACAAGTAAGTTCGGTTCTATCATTTTTTATATGTGTATATATAATGTGATTATTCTGATTGCTTATTTGATTTTTTTTTATTGTCCTATTATTCAATCCTTATTGCTTTAATTCGTGTTAAAAAAAAGTATAAGGAAACATAAGACACTCTTAAAAGTTATTGATGAAAGGGAAACATGTTTGAGGATCTTCAATTGATATATTTTAGTTGCTCACTTGATTCCTTTATCTCTTTATGTAATATGATTGCCTTGTTTGAGAATTTTTACAACATCTTGATATTCAGTCCTTATTGCTTTGATTCGTTTAGAAATAAATATAAAAAATACATGACCTTTTTGGTTTCTCAAGCAGAATATAAAATTTTCCTAAAAAATGTAATGAATAATTAATTTTTCGGGAAAAAAATAATAAAATGATGTTGTTTTTGTGAAACAATTTTCAAAAATCATAAAAAGATAAAAATTTTCAGAAAAAAGAAAGAAAAATGTAAAAGTTTCTAAACAACTTTAAAAATCGTTGAAAATATAATATTTTTTCAAAAAAATAAAGAATAAAAATTTTCAAAACAAAATTAAAGAATATAAAACATTACTTGATTATTGATTTTTTGGAAAAAAAATATAAATATAAACATAGTAATAATGATAATGAAATAATTGATAAAAAAATATTTTGGGCTTAATATTTTTATTATATTAATTATTTTATTTCTATGTCATTTATATTTATTATTTAAATCAATTATTTAGTTTTTATTCAATATTCTGTCAAAAAAAAAAAGAAATATATACTGAAGTTATGAACAAAGGAGTAGCGTGTGGTACTGGTGCTCCATGAATATTAAGTTTTTTTAATTTTAATTATGTTTATATGTATATTTGTTTTTCTTCCTTTCCTTTAACAGAAATAAAAGTAGGTTAGGTATAAGGATTTAAAAAAAACCATTTTCATTAAGAAACTTAAAAAAAATATATAATAAAAATATTATATTCTAAATAGTTTTAAAAATAAATAATAATAATAATAAACGAAGCATTTATTTAAATAATAAAAATATTTAATTCAATAAAAAATACGAAAAAAAATTTTTAAAAATTAAAATATATATATATATATATAACAATTTTAAATTCTTTTTTAAAACACAAAACAGTTTTTAACGCACTTTTAAAAAAAATAAAAGAAGTACAAAAAAATAGTGTTGAATATAAAAAACATAAAGCAGTTTTATAACAATAAAGACAGTTTTTTTATTTTTTTTTAAAACAATATAAACAAAACAGTTTTGAAAATTAAAAATATAAAACAGTCATTTTTTTAAAAAAATAAAATATAAAAAAACATAGTTTTTCAAAATAAAAAAAATATATATAAAATTCTCACAAAATTAAAATATCAAATATCACTAAACAAGATTCTTAAAATAAAACTACGTGTATCCTGATTTTCTATCATGTATACGTAAGACCAAGGTCTAGCCTTGTCGGGTCCAAATAAAAATAATAAAATATTTTCTTTGTTTGTTTTCTTTGTATTTGTAGGCTTCTTTATAAATATACTTGTTTGTTTTTATTATTTGCTGTGATTATTATTTTATTTAGGAAAAAAAAAACCATACTTATTTCTATCAATTTGATTAAAGGTACCGTCTTAGGACGGATGTTGTGGGGTGCTAATACCTTCCCTACACATAACCGACTCCTGAACCCTTACTTTTGTTTGCAGACTATTTTATTTTTGGTTTTTCTATGGTTTTTCTTAATAAACTATGGTGGCGACTCCAATTCTCAAATTCAAATATTTTTAAAATTAAATAATTCTTTTTGATCGCCCCGTCGTGATCCCAGTTGTGACAAGTAGAAAGATCAACTATTTGAGGTCTGATAATGACACAGAGTACACAGATTCATAGTTCCAAAAATTCTGTGAGGAGCATGGAATTCAGAGACATTTTTCAGTGCGAAAGACAACACAACAAAATGGTGTTGTTGAAAGAATGAACAGGTCGTTGACTAAAAGGGCTAGATGTTTGAGACTGAATGCAGGACTTCCTAAGGGCTTTTGGGCAGAGGTGGTTAGTATGAAATGTTACCTCATCAACAGATCACCACGAGCTTCTTTGGGTGGTAAGGTTGCAGAAGAGGTTTGGACAAAAAATGCAGTTGATTTTAGTCACTTACGAATATTTAGTTGTCCTGCTTATGTGCATGTGCCTGGTTATGAGAGATCTCAAACAATGAGAACTTACCAGACCACATAAGAGAATGACACCACCTTCAACCCAAAACCTTAAAGCATTAGGTTTGTGGGTCTTCTTTCTTATATATTGCTCAACTTTCTCATTTCTACCCAATATGGGACTTAGGCTCACTTGAATACCTAACAATCTCCCCCTCAAGTGAGAGTCTCTCCTGGGATACGCTTGCCTGAAACCTCCATCAAAAAGACTTTCGATACAGAGTCAAACTGTACTCGCCCGAGCAGTAAACCAACGACTCTGATACGACTTGTTGGAAGAATCAGAGGGGGAAACACCGGGGATATTTCACAAGAATGAGAATTGAGTCAAACCATATAAACGAATGACACCACCTTCAACCCAAAACCTTAAAGCATTGGATTTGCGGGTCTTCTTTCTTATATGTTGCTCAACTTTCTCATTCCTACCTAATGTGGGACTTAGACTCACACTTGAATACCTAACAGTCGTGAATGGTCACATGTTTGGAGTAGTGATGCTTTAGAGACGAGTTTTAAAGATGGTGCCTTGAAGCGGTGGTTGGTCACTGGGTTGCAGTTCTCTGGTAGAGCAGTCGTATGTTTTGATTTGCAGTGGAGGTGGTTCGTGGATTGCCTCCGTTTTGGGTAGCGGCTTGATCTTGGTTTTTCCTTATTTTTTTTTCGATAAATTTCACCTTTCTTCTTTCTCAATAAAATCCTCCCCTTTCATGAATCTTTTAGTGTGAGGCGATTCTACTTTTGTGCACTCACTTGTGTCCTTCAATCCTTCTGATATGGAGTGATTTTCTGTATGAAACGGATTTTTCAGTGTGGGATGTGATTTCTTCACACGATTTCTTCACATGATTTCTTCACACGATCTCTACTTTGATTCCTCACAATGGTGTTTAATCTCAAACACTTTCCATTTTTTAAAATATAAATTTTGATTAAAGATAAAAATTAAAAATATCTTTTATAAGCCATGGTGTCATCTCACCATTATTAAAGAAGATTTATTTTCCATGTCAAAGACAACATTTTCCTTTACCCATATTTTGCCCCCTCTCTATGTTCCAAAATGTTCCATTAAAATACTAAGAAAAGAAGTTGTAATATTCACCTCTCATGACATGATTTTCACACTTCATTTGCTCTACTATAAAACAACAAAACACGCCTAAAGTTTTAGGTACTAGTTTGAAAAAAAAAAGAAAGACAAGATCAGAGTTAGTTTGGAAGACAAAACATGTCTAAACTCGGGTATTTCTTTTCTTTAATTCATCTTTTTGTCTGTAATCTATTCCTTAATTTCCTGAACATTTTTCAAACACAGAAGTTGATCTTAAGTGCCATCTTAACTTTCCAAATCAGTTTAAAAATAAACTTTGGATGAAAAATTGATCATTATTTTATTAAAATGAAATACTCAGACTTTACTGTATATGTCCTGCGCAATCTGCCATCTACCCTCATATGAAGTCGAAAACCTAAAAGACAATACTAGAACATATACTAAAACAATTCATAAAAAGTCAAACAGTCTTCCAATTATAAACAAATGAGAAATTGATAACTAAAAAAGTAACATATTTCTCAACAACATCTAAATAATATATAAGTCGAGAACATCTAGATCATATAAGTTGAGTTTCACCCTTATTGAAACATTTAAAAGCACTTATTTTTTACATAATTAAAATACTTGGAAACTTTATGCATTTATTAAATTTAGCAATGGGAGAAGAATTTATAAATTTAAATGAATGCTTTTTATGGATTTGTTGACACTTTTAAACCATTTATCTGTAAGGGATAAAAACCTTTCACAGAGAATTTCAATACTTAAAGTGTTTGGTAATGAAACAGTAACAATCTCAAAAGGTTATTAACAGCAATAACAACCAAATTCAGCTTTGAAATTGAAATAAGAAAATAAAGAGACAACCAATGATAGTATCTCCAGGCATGTCTTCTCGACAGCAACGTTAACCTGAGAATGGATAGAATACCAACAATGAGCAATTGGAAAGAAAGGAGAGAGAAAGAATTCTGAACGGTAACAGAATACGGTTACAACAGAGAGAAAATATTCACCAAAAGTCAGCTACCCCACATAGTCTCTGAGCCAGCTACTTATAGCCTTATTTCTTTTGCTTTTTCTTACACCTTGTTTTTGCACCCTATACTCCCCTTCAGCTTGGTTTTTGTGGGCCTCGGCGTGTTTTCTAACATTACCCCCTCCGTGAGTGAAAACCTTGTCCCCAAGGTTGAGTTTGGGAAAATTCTGCTGCACCTCTAATTCTGGTTCCCATGAAGTTATTATAGCAGGACCAGTGCCCCACTCAATCTGCATCTGCGGTACTTCCTTGCCATTTTGGAAGATTACTCTTCTATTAACAATCCTGTGAGGTTCTAAGATAGGCCCTTCTTCTGTAGTTTGTAGGGGTAGGGGTAGATAAGGATTTGAGTTTTCCCCCTTAAACTTTTTCAGAACTGAAACATGGAAAACATTATGAATCTTAGTCGTTGCAGGTAAGTCAAGCTTGTAAGCCACTGTACTGATCTTCTTAGTGATTCGAAAAGGTCCAAAAAATTTTAAAGCCAACTTCTGATTTCTCCTTAATGCCACCGAGTGTTGTCTGTAAGGCTGGAGTTTTACCAAAACTAGTTCACCTTCGTCAAACTCTAAATGCCTGTGTTTCTTATCTGCATACTGTTTCATAAAGAGTTGAGCTCGCTGCATGTTAATTTTCAATTGCTGTAATAACCGGTCCCGTGTTGTTAATAATTCTTGGAGTGAAACATCATCATCTGTTGAAAACTCATACTTAATTAATGAGGAAGGATCCCGACCATATAAGGCTTTGTATGGGGTCATTTTTATTGCACTGTGCAGTGAATTGTTGTACCAATATTGGGCCCAAGGTAGCTTTTTCAACCAATCTTTAGAACTGTCATAACAGAGGCATCTCAAATACATCTCGAGGGTTTTGTTCAGAACCTCACTTTGGCCATCTGTTTCTGGATGGTAGGCTGAGCTCATGGCTAGTTTAGTACCTTGAGCTTTGAATAACTGCTGCCAGAATCTGCTGATAAATACTTTGTCACGGTCAGATACTATGATCTTTGGGAAACCATGAAGCTTGACAATGTTTTGGATAAAAGCTTCCGCCATTGTAATGCTAGAAAAATCTTGCTTTAATGGAACAAAATGGGCAAACTTTGACAATCGGTCAATAACCACCATGATAACTGAGTACCCGTGTGCAGAAGGGAGAGTTGTGATGAAATCCATAGCTATTGACTCCCAAATCTAAGATGGTATAGGCAGAGGATGGAGTAATCCTGCTGGAAGCTTAGATTCAGATTTTGCCTTTTGACAAACTGCACAAGACTGGACATATTTCTGAATGCTTTTATGCATATTTGGCCAGTAAAAATTTGAACAAATCCTTTCCACTGTTTTTGCTACCCCTGCGTGACCTCCCAAGTTACTGTCATGATACTCTTTTAATATCCAATCAACTAAATTGCTCTTAATTGGAATCACCAACCGATCTTTCCATAACAGCAATCCATTCCTATAGCTGTAATGTTGAATGGTGTGGTTATTGTCTCGGCATTGTTGTAGATGTTGGTTCAACTGTTCATCTTTTTTTATATCTTCCTTTAATTGCTCTAGCCAATCCAAAGATGGCGTGGACCAAGCAGCAAGAAAACACCTAGAAAGAGCATCTGCAGGAACATTTTCCCTTCCCGGTTTATATTGTATTTCAAAGTCATAACCCAATAGCTTATGAGCCCATTTGTGTTGCTCCGGAGTGTGCAAATTTTGATCCAACAAGGATTTTAAACTTTGTTGGTCGATCCTGATAATGAATTTCTTACCCAACAAATAATGTCTAAACTTTGCAATAGCCTGTGTAATGGCAAAGAATTCTCTAGTATAAGCAGATTGCCTTTGCATAGTAGGGTTCAATTTCTTAGAAAAGAAGGCTATTGGATGTTTTCCTTGTTGCAGAACCGCTCCAATACCACCCCTTGAAGCATCAGTTTCTATTTCAAAAGGCATGTCAAAATTAGGCAAAGCTAACACTGGTTGAGATGAGATTGCTACTTTTAATTTCTGGAAAGCTTATTGGGCTTGTGCATTCCATTTATAGGCTTCCTTTTTTAGCAAATCAGTTAAAGGTCCAACTAAGGTAGCATACCCCTTAATAAATCTGCGGTAGTATCCCGTAAGACCTAAAAATCCCCTTAATTGCTTAATGTTGTGCGGTTCTGGCCATTCCATAATTGCTTGCACCTTCCCTATATCCATTTTCATACCTTCACCCGATATAGTGTGGCCCAAGTAATCTATTTCAGCTGTTCCAAAAGCACATTTCGAAAATTTAGCAAATAAGGACTCTCGGATCAAAATCTTCAGCACCACTTCCAAATGCTGTAAATGTTGCTGCCATGAGAGACTGTAAACTAATATGTCATCAAAAAACACCAACACAAATTTTCTTAAATGGGGTCGAAAGATATCATTCATAAGGCATTGAAACGTTGCAGGGGCATTAGATAACCCAAATGGCATAACCAACCATTCATAGAGTCCTTCATGTGTTCTAAAAGCAGTTTTATATCTGTCTTCTGGTTTAACCAAAATTTGGTGGTAACCAGACCTCAAATCAAGCTTGGAAAACACTCTTGCTCCAAACAACTCATCTAACAGTTCATCCACAGTGGGTATGGGAAAACTATCCTTGATAGTTATTTTATTTAAAGCTCTATAGTCAGTACAAAATCTCCATGTGCCATTTTTTTTTTTTTTTCACCAGTAAAATTGGAGATGAGAAAGGGCTCTTACTTGGTTGTATGATGCCCTTAGTCAACATTTGTTGCACCATTAACTCGATTTGTTCTTTTTGGCTATGTGGGTATCTGTAGGGCCGAGCCTTCACTGCTGAAGCTCCTTGAAACAAAGGAATACTGTGATCCTGTGCCCGCTGTGGTGGCAATCCCACTGGAACATCAAAAACTCTAGCATAGGTCTAGAGCAACGAGGACAACTCTGGTGCCATTTCCTTTGATAATGTAAGCCTCTTTTTAGTAGAATTATCATGGTGTTGAACTTGAAGTGTGAAAGCGGCCAATATTGCATCAGTATGAATCATTCTTTTAATATGATGAAACTGGGCTTGTTGGGGTACAGTCTTTTCGCCGAACACTGTTATCAATTTTCCTTGATGTACAAATCTCAGGAATGATGAGTCATAGTCCACAATATGTGGTCCCAACTGCTTTAACCATGTAGTACCCAGAATTACATCTCCCCCTGCTACATGCAACACATAAACATGTGGAATTTGCAATTTGTGGCCTTGTAATGACACCTCTAATGATGGAATATACCCTTCTACTGCCATCATCTCGAAGTTTCCCACCATAACATTAAATCCTGGTGCTGGCTGTATAGCCAAGTTTAGACACTTGGCTATTCTAGGTTGTATAAAACTATCTGAGCTACTTCCATCAATTAACGCATATAATTTCATACCATTTATTTGGAGTATCACTCTAATGGTTGTTGGCCCCGAAGTACCATGCAATGCATTGAAAGATAAATGATGTTCCCTCAATTGTTGGTCTAAATGGAGTAAAACATCGTCATCTACCTATCCTTTCTCATTTTCTGCTTCTATTCCAGAAGGCTCTTCTTCTGTTTCCTCCAATTGATAAAGCATAAACTGTTTATTTGGGCATTTATGTTGTGGTGTGAATTTATCATCACACCAAAAGCAGAGGCCCTTCTCAAGACGCAATTGTTGTTCTGTCATGTCAGCTTCTTAACAGGACTTCTGCTGCTGTTGGTAATTGGCTTTTGATTGGGCGTAGGTAACAATGGGGGTAAATTTGATCTTGTGATTTGGCGTGTTACCATCGAACTAGTCTGATGATTCGAGTGTTTCAAGCTTTGCGGACCCTGTGTGATTTTCGTATTTGGCGAGGCTTTATCTTCATATAATCGAGCAAGGCTTACAGCACGCATTAAAGACAGAGGACATTGAGCCTTAACTTCACGTTTAATTTCTAGGCCCAACCCACTAATGAAACAATCCTTTAAAGCTTCTGGCGGTTCGAGGTTCGTTCGGTTCGCTAAAGCCACAAATTCCTTATAATAATCTGTCACAGATCCTTGTTGGTGCAGTTTAAACAACAACTCCCTTGGCGATTTGAATAAGGAAGGACCGAATTCAATCTCAATTGCACGCTTCAGTTGGGTCCAAGATCGAAATGGAGTCGTCCTTTGTGACATCTGGAACCAAGGTATGGCCATTCCCGTCATGTGGATCGCAGCAATTGCAATTTGTTCATCTTCTGGGATTCTGTAGAAGTCAAAATACTGATCGAAAGCAAAAATCCATCCCAGCGCATCCGTACCTTCAAACATGGGTAAATCGATGTGTATCCTGCGGGGCTGATTATGCTGACGGTGTTGTGTGTCATAATCAAGGGTTGAAGACGACGACGCTTGTTGTTTGTCTAGAATTCGAGCAATAGCATTCTGTATTGTATCAAACTTCTGTTCTGTTATTTCCAACAAACGAGCACGTTCAGCTTTTTGCTCTTTTTTTGCTTCGTCAATTAACTGGAACAACTTCCTAATATCTGCCTCGATCCCTTTCATCCTTGTGTTGTCTGCAACGGACATTTCCTCTCAATGAAAGCACCAAAATGTAAGGGATAAAAACCTTTCACAGAGAATTTCAATACTCAAAGTGTTTGGTAATGAAACAGTAACAATCTCAAAAGGTTATTAACAGCAATAACAACCAAATTCAGCTTTGAAATTGAAATAAGAAAATAAAGAGACAGCCAATGATAGTATCTCCAGGCATGTCTTCTCGACAGCAACGTTAACCTGAGAATGGATAGAATACCAACAGTGAGCAATTGGAAAGAAAGGAGAGAGAAAGAATTCTGAACGGTAACAGAAAACGGTTACAAGAGAGAGAAAATATTCACCAAAAGTCAGCTACCCCACATAGTCTCTGAGCCAGCTACTTATAGCCTTATTTCTTTTGCTTTTTCTTACACCTTGTTTTTGCACCCTATACTCCCCTTCAGCTTGGTTTTTGTGGGCCTCGGCGTGTTTTCTAACATTATCACAACTAAATTTAATATATGAGCACAGCATCTAGCAGGTACAATTTACTAACCATAATTAGCCTACTAATATTCTTTATTTTTTTAATATGTTACAACTACATAAACATAATGATGCATTATCAACCATTACTTGCGCAGATCTCCTAGCCTTCATTCCCTTAATACTTCATCCATTTTCCTACCTATTGTCTCATCTTTTGGAAGATAGAAGCTACTTATGCTTATTATACTCTTGTCATTTATCACCTTTAAAGAGTGTTAAATTTGTTAAATGCTTCAGGCTTTGAATGAAACTCCAACAAGTTGTGTTCGATGCTACCTAATATAATGAGTTAAAGAAAGTGTTCAACCTTTTCATCTATGTATAGCCATAGACAATCTTTTGCTACTGCATGGATTGATGAGATGTGAAATGAGGCTGTAATTGAGCACAGACATCCTCAAGACCATTACTTCAACCACCGTAAATTGTTGTTGATCATCTACAATGACAACAGCTAATGCCTTTCTTCATCCTTCAACATTATATCTTTGGCTTGCAACCACAACACTAATGGCATCTCCAATAATAAAAGCTGATGGTGTTTGGTCATGATAGCTTGTGATTTTAAATTCAAATTAAACACATTTTACTTTTTTTTTCTTTTTTGTCAATTTATGGTGTGATGACTGGTTCTATGTGAAGTTCAAAGTAGAAAATTCATTTTATTTTAAATCACATATTTTACTATTCAACTTTGGCAAATTTATCATTTAAACTTTCAATAATTGTATAAAATTTATCATATGAATTTCAAAATTATGCACATTATACACTCCCCTCAATTGGATGTTGATTTATTACTGGTAGTCATTTTAGTAATAATAGGATTACGTAACCAATAAATAAGGTGAAAAGGTCAAAATATAACCAATAAATTAAGTAAAAATATCTCATCTATCTTTATTAGAGATGACATCCTACTTTTAAGTATTAAACTATTTAAATAATTTATCTGTATTTTATTATAAGAAACCAATTTAGAATATTAAGACTTTGATTTTTCTTAATTACATTCATGTTTAAAATCCTATTTAATTTATATTTTTAATATTTTACTCGAGTTACACGTCCCAACAGTTGTAAAATAACTCATGCATCCAAAAATAGTTATATAATAGAGTAAAAAAAAAATATATATATATATATATAAACACTTTTAAAAACTTTTTTAAATAATAAAGAAAATATAAATCATTAATTATAATTATGATAATTTTTGGACATTCTATCGAGACAATTTTTGCATATCCAGTACACCTTATATGGTTACAAATAGTCGAGTCAAAAATATTTTGAAAAAGTATTAATAAATTCTTTTTATTTAATATATATTATATGGTTAAATAAAAAAACTCAAATTTTTAAAATATTATATTTATTTTGAAAAAAAATATTTAACAACTGATTAATAGTTATTTTTGTAAATAATATTCAGTATATAATCTATACAAAATTATGACTTTTTTTGGAGATTTATATATATTAATTAGTAATATTAGTTTTCTCTAAAAATATTCTATATATTTAATCTGATTTTCTATTAATCAATCACATAAATTTATTTTACCATCTTATAATTATAAAAAAAAATTGTATTTAGTATTCAACAAATCACATAACAGTAAAGTTCTTACATGAAATCATGCAAAATTCACCAGTTATTATTTTAATAAATTTTGTACGCAAATTTACATTTTATATTTGCTCCACTTTCTTCATCCCCCGTTAAAGAGACATATTATATTTCTTTATTATCTCTCACATCATTATACTATTTAACATCTAATTAATAGAAGCTAAAATGTGTACAATTTTAAAATTCAAAAGATAAAATACGTAAAAATAAAAAATTGGTGATAAAATATATAATTTAAAATGTAAAAATAAAAAATTGGTGATAAAATATATAATTTAAAATATAATACACAATTCACCTTAACAGTCAATACATTATCACTAATCTAATACTAAAAGTTTTTTTTAACAGTCAAAAATAAATTAAATAGAAAGAAGTACTTCACGGGTGTTCCAACCTATATACAACACAACCACCACAACCAATATAGCTTTCAAGTCAAAATTACATCAAGCAAACTAGTGGCACTAAAGACACCTTTACAAATACGAGCACCTAACAAAAAAGGATACTTCCAACCAAATATAGTGATAGATAAAGACCTAAAAACTAGGCCCGCTAAATAAAGCACTCTTAAACAAATCCTACGCTCATTATGATTTTTGTGCTTTAACTCAGTTGCTGAAAAGGTCTAATCACCACAGCCACTTGTATCATCAGTAAATGACTTGTTTCACACCACCCACTTGTATAATCAGTAAATGACTTGTTTCACACCACCTTTATGTACACGTGAAACTTTGAGTTACAAGCTTGGTCATATCCCCCCAGCCACTTTTACCTACAAAAGAATCAAACTCTTATTTTGTTGTGTAAAACCCTAACATACTAACTTGTGAGCCTCTTAACCTGAAATTCCTCTACCTATGTCTATCTCGACCAAGCAACTTTATGTCAATGATTGTAGGTACCTCAATGGAGAGAAGTGTCAGTCCGAAAAAGAAAATGAAGTTCTCTTAACTTGTATTTTAAGTCATAATCATCCCTTTAGTTGAGCTAAACTAAAAAATTTTTCGGTATCCACAACCTCACCTTTAAAGATAATATGTGTATAATTTGAATTTCAAATAATAAAATTTACAAAATAAAAAAATTTAAGGAAAAATTCGCAAAAATGTAAAAATTGAATGATAAAATATACAACTAAACCACAAGAGTATATCTCTTGTTTATTTGGATACACGAATTCTTTTACTATATAATAATATTTACAGAGGGCCCAACTGCAACTACAGCTACAACAACTGGTTATTTATTAGATTACAAAAATGATGCTTCAGCTCTTCTGTTTCTGCAAAATGCAAAATTATACTGAGATTACAACTTCTTCACATTGAAATGATTGTTATGGTGTGTCATAACTACCTATGATGTTAAGTACTTATATAATTGCAAATGTCTTATTATTTGAAAATTTGAGTATATACATAAACTTTTTGTAAATGGTAATAAGTACAACTTTTTTTTGAATCAATTAGTTCTAAGACTATACGATTAAAATGAGAGATGAAAAAGGAAGAAAATAATTTACACAAACTAATGTACTTATCACTACTACAACCTTAAATAACAGTGAAGTAAAAAATAAAACGGAAATAAATAAGATAACAAATATGAAAGATAATTAATTAAAACCATATTATAGATTGCGCTTGTAACAGTATATTACATTTATATTACATATATGTTACAAAAGATAAAGTATGACTTTATTAAGACATGAAGTATAATGTGTTACCAAATAGTAATACATAGATATAAACACAAAATTATCAACAAAATGCAAATTATATATTAAAAATAATGATATTTAATTTTAAAACATATTATCTTTTATCACTATGTCATAACAAAACTTGATTATCTATCATTTATGTAGTACTATATATATGTATATTTATTACATTTTTACATATCTTTAAAACATAACTTATCATATCATAACTTATTATACTGGTATAAATATATACACAATAAAATGGAAGATGAATCCATGATTTCATCGTCTAGCTTTCACTCTTACTCTAAGGTCCAAAAACGATTATTATTTACTCTTAAGAGACATAGACCACAAAGAATGACCTTATATATTAAAATTAATATCACCAAATAATATAAAAAAATAAAACATTTAAATTATTGTATGAAATTCAAGAATGTTATGAATATTTAGACTCTAATCGACTCAATTGTTTTTCTGTATTTTTTGTCATATGTTTTATCAGTATCCAACTTTTAAAAGATCTCACCATTAGGATAATCAACATAAATACACGTTTGATAGATTTTGACAAAATATCAATTTTGATAATATTGTTGGATATTTTTTATGATTGAAAGTTCGCCTTCACGGGATGGATTCTGACAAAATATCAATTTTGTGAATATTGTGGATGTCTTACATAATTTTAATCTCACCTTCGTGATATTATATATGTTAAAGGTGAGATTATATATGTTAAATACATTATTCTATTATTGAATATTATTGTTCTTATTGTTTCATAAAGATTTATATTAATAATAAACTTACCCTTCGATTTATTTATTTTTAACATAATTCTTGATGAATGGTTATTATATTCTTAAGGTTTTTAGTATCCTCTCGATATTAGCTTTAAGGATATGATATTGTGGTTGAAAGCTCAACAAACTCTCTGAGTTAATTTACTATTGTTATACGTTCAATTCAAGCTTTAGCCTATGCAAATAGGTTTTTTTATCAAGTCCAACGGAACTAATTATGAGGATATTAAATTCAAGACAATCTATCTAATAATCTTATATTTAATGTAAGATAATCAAGTCTTCATGATAGTCTTCACAAACGTTTATATAACCAATTTATATTTTTTTGTCATAATAAATAATGTCTAGTTTTAATAAACTAATATATATATTTGAAATATGATTATTAAAGAAAACTATAAGACCATCATGTTAAAAAATTCAAAATTTATCTACTCTAAAAGTGATAAAGTGGGTTCACTTGTACTGCTATAAGACTTTTGATACCACTTACTAGAAAAATTGAGAGGAAAACACCACTGGAAATATTTAAAAAATGAGAATTAAGTCAGACCCACATAAGGAAATGACACCACCTTCAATCCAAAATCTTAAGGCATTGGGTTTGTGGGTCTTATTTCTTATATATTGTTCAACTTTCTCATTTTACTCAATGTGGGAGTAGACTCACACTTGAATTCCTAACATTAGCTTCGTAAAGCCAATTCAATTCTTGACCCCTTCATCCTTGTTATGGGACAAAATATCGTTGTGCCTCCCCTCTGCACTTATTTAACAACTTCATCAACTCTCTTCCTACCATTTACTTCTCTTACATCGTTTGCCCCATTGGTTCACTTACTGCCAGGTACTTCACTATTAAACTTTGTTTTTGGAATTTTATTATTAAACTCGAAGCGTATCACTCTTAGTATTTAGAATTTCAAAATGGATCCTATTACTCCTATATACAATTCCAAATTTTGAAATACACTTCTTTATTAGTTACAGCTAATTGTATTTGTTGACGTTTGTAGTAGGAATTTTGTTCTCCATTTTGTTACCTTTGATTGTAAAACTTCAATGGAAATTCTAAAAATCAAAGTGTTGAAGAGTTTCTATGGGCTGGATGGTGTCATGTGATTAATTCATTGTTTTGTTGATGTTTAGGGTTTAGGGTTCTTACTTATCATTTTCTAACCTTGTTTTGGTATTTTCTTTCATGTGGCATTTCAGGAGGAACTTTGTGCAAAGTTGTTTGAATTTTTAATGTCCTCACATGTTACAACTGGAAACTACAAGAAAACAGCAAAATAACTGCCAAAAAGATGTGTGGGTTAATGGCCCACACAAGAAGCGTAGGCTAAATCCACTCTAAAATGTCATAGTCCACGCAACGTGGATAAAAAATTTAAAAATAAAAAATAAAACCAAGTGGGGGCCAGACCCAAGCACTAAAATATTATTTGCAATTAATTATTGCAAGCAGCGTGAGCTAGACCTACGCAATACGTAAAAAAAATTAAAAAATAAATAAATTCAAGCAAGCGGTGGCCAGACCCCACGCACCAAATATTATTTGTAATTAATTAATTACAATCAGCATGGGCTAGACCCTATTGGACGAATTAATTTAAGATTAAATAAAATCATGCAGTAAAGATTTTAATTAATGAGTTAATTAAAATCGTGTCAATACTATACAATTTTAATGTTAATGTGGTTAATATTCTCAACACATTCCTCTTTTGTTTTGTTGGCATGGTGTGTTGCTACTGTGCAACTAAAATAAATAGACAATTACAAACAGTTTAAATTCTAAAATAAAATAGTTGATGGAATTATTTTTTAAATTAAAATAAAAAATAATGTTAGTATGAGATTTATACAATAAATTAAATTAAGAGTAAGTTTGATGTTGAAAAGAAAAATTAAATTAAATTAAAATTAATAATAAAATATATTTAGTAAAATTTAGTGTAAGTTGGATATTTGAATTAAATTACTAATATAGAAATAATCTAAAATAAACTTAAAATTTAGTAATAAATTTAGAAAGAAAATTTTGAAAATATTACATAATTTTTTAAATAAATTTGAAATTTAAAAATATTGGTGTGCAGGTAGAAGACTGATTCTTCCTACACCTCCATATTGACTTCCTACTACATATTCTCATTTTAGCCTTGAGGAAAAGACAAAAATACCTTTCATCGATGGTAACTAAATTCAATTATTTTTTCTCTTCACGGATTGCACAAACCGCAATGCAATTAAAAAATATTATCATTGCGGATTGTACAACCCGCACTTATTTTTTTCTTCACCTTTTCCATTGCGAGTTGTACAAATCGCAAGTATAAATTTTTCTAAATGTATTGCAGTTTGTACAACCCGCAATGCATTTAAAAAAAAATTGTATTGCAGGTTGTACCACCCACAATGTATTTATAAATTTTTTTGTATTACAGTTTGTACAACCGCAATGCATTTTAAAAAAAAATTAATATGTGTTGTAACACCACCCAATCATATAATTAAATGAAAAGTCTATTTTGTTGGTTGCACACTTATTCTCATTCCAAGTTCCAATCTCATTTTAAATCAAAAGTTTATTCTGCTCCTTTATACCCATTAAATAAAGAGTTTTCTGTTGTTTTATACCCCATTTCAAACAAAAAGTGTCTTAGATTGTTATGCTGAAACATTCACTGTTGTGTTTCATTTCAAATTTAATTAAAATAAAACTAAACTAATTAAATTAAGACAAATGAAAAGTATCTTTAAGTTCCCTTCTTGACTGTAACTATAAAAAAACTAATTAAATTAAAATAAATGAAGAGTCTCTATAAGTTTTTTATTGTAACTATAAAAAAAGATGTGACTTACATATACTAAACTAAATTAAAATTAAATTAAAATAAAACTAAATTTATTTTATTTTATTTTAATTGAATTTGAAAAAATGTGTGACTTGCATAGACTAAACTAAAATTAAATTAAAATAAAACTAAACTAATTTATTTTATTTTATTTTATTTTAATTGAATTTGAAAAAAATGTGTGACTTATAAAGACTAAAGTAAACTAAAAATAAATTAAAATAAAACTAAACTAATTTATTTTATTTTATTTTATTTTATTTTAATTGAATTTGAAATAAAATCTAATCAAAAAGTCAACTTATAGAGACTCTTCATTTGCTTTAATTTAATTAATTTAGTTTTATTTTAATTGAATTTAAAATAAAACAAATGAAAAAAGAGAAGTGGATGTTTCAGCATTACAGTTTGTACAATCTGCGAAAAAACAAATTAAATTGTAATTACTGTTAAAGGATATTTTCGTCTTTTCCTTAGAGTTGAAAGGAAAATATTTAAAATTATGGAGGTGTAGGAAGTCACTACGGAGGTGCAGGAAGAATTAGTCCAGGAAGTATTTGCCTAAAAGAAAGAGGAGTTAACAGGCTTAAGTGATTAAGTAATTGGGCTTTGGGGTTCGCGTAATTGGGCTTTCTGGTTATAAATCCCTGCCCGATAAAAACTCTGAAAGAAACTGGAGAAAACTAGGCACAGCTACGAGCGCCGCCACCAGAAACTCGTCGTTCTCACGGGATTTGTTATTTATATAGCCGTTTGAAAAAGGAAAATAATATGTAAGCGATTATGACAACATACATTTCTGATTTACGTAATCATAATAAAACTTGTATAATAGAAACTTTTACAATTTTATCGAAGCCTATTACTATTGGTAAATAAATGTGAAAGAAGATGAGTTTCGATCTGTTGTCCCCACTGTGTGTGAAAAATAATTGTTGAATGCGGCTGGAGACCCTTCATACGAGAAACTTGTCCGAGCTTCATTTTGTGGATGTGAATTGCTTTGAGTATTATCAACACCAACATTAGCTTGTTGAAAGATGTTAATAGATTGATTACTGTTACTTACCGTCCCTAAATCATCAACTGGAAGGAATACCGGATTGTAGAACCCGACATGGAGAGTCTCCACTCGTGTGTCACGCCGATAGGGACAGTGACGAAGCTTGATGAGGGCATAAGTGAAGGCCCCTCCGACAACGACTAACCACAATTTGATCTTCATGAGTTGTATAATTAGACTTCCACAGAAGAAATATAGTAGATCGATCTGAAATCCAAATTGAGTCAGATTTGACAAGCCCACCGACATTGTAGCAAAAGCAGCATAAGAGATGAGGCTGTATACATCTGGTGTACCCTTCACCAATTTATCAACAAAAAAGGAATAAACAGAAGTGATTATTAGAACCAAAAATGCTAAATGAGCTTCCAGCCGGAAAGAGGCGGAGCTGGATCTTTCTGGTGCGAATAAGACAGCAAAAAAAATGATGAAACTGAAAACAATAAAAAGAAGCATATTCCACGAACTCCTCTTTCCAAATAGATGTTTGAAAGAGGAACTGAGTCCATAGCACACCAATCCGACAACAGATGAAGCAAGACATACTAGTTTCTCCAACGTTAATTTCTTCAGCCATATCAGAATATGGTTGAGCATGAGCAAGGTTAATTTCTTCATCCATATCAGAACGTGGTTGAGCGTGTGCAAGATTTGCATACATCCATCCACGCATAACAGATAGAGAGCATTCATTTTGGATGATTAACCCTTTCACTGATCAAGATTTTATATAGAAAAACTAAAACTTCATCCAAGAAAAAAACAGTTAATTTAAATTAAAAATAATTCTTACCTTGGATTCTCTATGGAAAAATATTTCAACTTTACAATATTTTATTTGGTCCTTATCTTTATCTTTTGGCGCTTTCCAAGAAAGATACTGTTAAGAGACTTTACAAAGCGTGTCAAGTTGAAAAAAAAAGGGAAAAATATATGTTAAATATTTTTAAAGGAAAAATGAAACATAAAAGGAATATATATTTCATTTCTTGACTTTAAATAATAATTTTTTATCATTGATTATACATTTAAAACTTTGTTGTACCACTGATCTGTAACTTGGGTTTTCACTCGTACTCGATTTTGAATATTTCATTGGCAATTGATAAGCTTATAGAAGACTAACTCCTCCATCGAACAGATTAAAAAAATTGTTTAATGTACAAATATAGGTTGTAGCGAATACAAATAGTTAAACTGTAGAGGCCTTATGAATTTATTCATTTAAATACATTGGAGGAGTAGTTTCAAATTTCATAAATAATTATAATAGACTAACGAAAATTTAAACATTATTTCCATAGCATTCTTTTATATATTTACAGGTGTGAAAACACAGACTTCACATCATCTTTTTCATAATATATTTGTATCATTCTCTTTCTCTCAATTTATTTGAAAAGTTTAAAAAATAACGTAATTTTTAACATTTCAAAAGAAATTATTTATGAAAAGTATTTGTATAATTATATATGCAACTTTTTTTACTATATGCACCCCTTTTTACACTCGCTTCTTACTAGCTCCATCCTATTTTTACTAGTTGCAACCCCTATTTACTAATTGAATTCCTTTCTATTAGCTAAATCTTTTCACTAGATTCACCCCTTTTCAGCCCAACTTCTGAATATAGTTTTAATTTATGCAGCCTCTTTTTACTATATTGTGCACGTTTGGTATTGAAGATGTTTAGTATATTAAACTCCTTATTTAACTATGTGCGCTGCCCTCATTTAAAACATTACGAGTACAGTTTTAAATATAAATGGTATACAATCAACGTCTTCTATTGATATATCTTTATTATGACTAAAAAAAAAATAACGAAGGTAATTTAGGAGGGTAATGAAAGATTATTTCATTTTTAACTATATATGTAATTGTATGAAGTATAATGATAGACTTGATAATTGGGTTAAAAATTTAATTTATTATATCAAATTTGGCTACTTGCTGATATTAACTAATATCGATATCAACCACTACTTAGTCACTATCTTGGTGGAGAGGTGAGAACATGAACTCATTCCTTCATTTGCTACTAGGAGAGGCAACAATGACACTAGATGGCTCGGTCTTCGTATTGATGGAGAAGGAAAATACTATCAAATTATCTTAGCTAAAAAATTCATTTTAGGAGATTCCATACCCTGCAAATGATAGCACAACAAGCACAAGCCTACATAATGATATTGATTAGAAGTTTATTAATGCCAGATACATCAAGGAGCAGAGTCCATCTCATTTATATGTTATATCTGAGTGACCTTAACAACGTATCAAATTAGAGTAAGGTGCATGCCTTCACGCTCTTTACCATATAGTTGATTTTAACCAAGAGAATTGTCACAACCAGGGGCACAAAGAGAAATATAACATATTGCTTTGTTCAAACAAACAAAGGAGTCGTCGCCAAAATTTATTATGAAAAACTATGAAAAAAATCAAAAATAAGGCAACAGTCTGCAAAATAAGATTAGGGTCAGGGAGTCCGTTATATATAGAGAAGATATTAGCACCCTACAATATTCGTCCTAAAACGGTACCTTTAATCAAATGATAAAAAAAAATGTGATTTTTTAGAATGTTTATTTAAAAAAAACAAAAACAAAAATAAAAAAGCAAATACAAACAAAGAAAATATTTTTTTATTTTGGATCTGACAAAAATTAACTTTAAATTAATAAATTAATCATCAAACTTTCTAAAAGTATAAGATTAGTTATTCTTTATGCTGAAATTGCTATTCATTTACCATTTTTTATCATTATAAAGTTAGAAGATAAACTAAATTCATGTTATGTTTGAGGATTTATTATTGATTTGAAAGTATAAATACTGAAAAAAAATACATTTTTCCTTTTTGAAATCATTAAAAGAAAAAGGTGTAAAGTAATTTTTAGAGATATCAAAACAAGCGACTCAAATTTATTCAAATGGAATATACATTTTAGATTAAGTCGCACACTACATTGAACCGATAAATAATTTTGGCTCTACTTTAAAAAAATAAAAATAATTTTAAATCCAAAAGGTTAAAATGTAAAATGCATTTTTAAATTGAAATTACATGAATAAAATTAATTTAAATGTTTATATATAGTGATTTGATAGATAAACATTTCAATTTTTAAAAAAATATAATAATTATTTTTTAAATAGAACAACCGATTTTACAGTCTTTTTGGGCTAGTCCTACAGGTTCAACCCATTTTATAATCTCTAGTAATTCCGGACAAATTCTTCCTGCACCCCCATATACTCTTCCTGCACCCCCATAGTTTTTTTTATTCCATTATTACCCTTCCTGAAATTACACATGACCCTCCCTTAATAAAACAATCCTCGTCTCTTTTACCTGCACCACTGTCTGCGAAGCTTCTTCCTTTCATCTTCTCTGCAATACTCATTTTGCGTTGCCATTTTTCAACATTTGAATTGTGATTCAACGGTAGAAAAGTCATTCCAACAAGTGTAGAGTGTTTATTGAAGGAAAGGAACTCCAGAGAAGTAAGATTTTTGCATTTTGTGGATTTTTTAAACTTTCTGCTGAGTACCCGGACGAGCCCATCCGGTTAACAATTTTGGAAATTTGAGAACCGGACAGCTCTACGTCCGGTTCGTAAAGTGACAACCGGATGCAGAGTAAGGGGGTGTCATCCGGTTCTCAATTTACAAACCGGATGACATCCCATCCGGTTGTCTAAATGGAAAAAAAAAATTGAAAACCGGATAGGTTTTGGGCTATTGTCATCCGGTTGTAATTTTGTATTTTGAGAACCGGACAACAACCACATCCAGTTCGTAAAATGAGAATCAGATGGCATAAAGGGGGCGTGCCATCCGGTTCTCATATTACGAACCGGATGTGGTTGCTGTCCGGTTCTCAAAATACAAAATTAAAACCGGATGGATAGTGTGATAATTCCATCCAGTTTGAAAATTGTGAACCGGATGAGGAAGGCCATCCAGTTCACAATTGTCAAACCGGATGGGATTATCACACTATCCATCCGGTTTTATTTTTTTTTTTTTTTTACGAATTCTTTATTTTTTTCTTTTGTTTCTTATTAGCTGTTAAAATATTATATTACAGAGATGGATAGTCTAAATCTATATTCAGAGAAAGTGAACAAAGTATCTGATGAACTGGAAAGTGGTTCCTTGGGTGGGGAAGACGATTGCATTATTGATTTCACAATTGATGAGGTAATGTTTGTTTTTATTTATGTTTATGAATTGTAAATTAATTACATACGAATGTGGTATATTGTGCAGGTGTTTGGTAGTCGAGATGAATTACTTGAATGGGTTCGCAAGGTTGCCTTTAGGCTTGGATTTGTTGTTGTGATAATGAGATCAGACAAAGCAACTGGAGTACAAGGTAGGAAGA
>Ga0209489_104553_pt1 | contig 25391 bp, 21 predicted proteins | sample SiratrowhiteBW_FD_187527 | JGI IMG/M metagenome (GOLD analysis project Ga0209489, IMG submission 187527) | Root nodule microbial communities of legume samples collected from California, USA - Siratro white BW (SPAdes) (version 2) | ecosystem: Host-associated > Plants > Roots > Nodule | place...
CTGATATTATTATAATTATAATTATTCTTCTTATAATTATTATAATAATAATTATTATTATTGATATTATTATTATTTAGATTATTATTATTGTTCTTCTTGTTTTTATTATTATTATTATTATTATTGATATTATTATTATTATTACTCATTTTATTATTCTTATTATTATTGGTATTATTATAATTACACTTATTAATATTATTATTATTAAAAATATTATTATTATTAATTTGTTATTATTATTATTATTGATATTGTTATAATTATAATTATTCTTGTTATAATTATTATAATAATTATTATTGTTATTGATATTATTATTATTTAGATTATTATTATTATTCTTCTTGTTTTTTTATTATTATTTTTATTATTCTTATTACTATTTTTATTATTCTTGTTATTATTATGATTCTTACTACTACTATTATTATTATTTTTTTGTTAATTTTATTATTATAAATATTATTATAATTATTTTATTTATTATTGTTATTATTAGTACTATAATATTATTATTATTATTAATATTATTTTTAATATTATTATTATTATTATTTGTGATCGAATATTTGACCGAATATGTGACCGATTTTGTGACTGAATCTGTGATCGATTCTTTGACTGAATCTATGACTGATTCTGTGACCGAATCTATGACCGATTTCGTAACCGAATTTGTGACCGATTTTTTCGGTCACTGATAGTGACCGATTTTTTCGATCATTGATTTGATCATCGATGGTGACCGATTTTTTCGGTTACTATTTGGAAATTTTCTAGTAGTGATAATGCTTTCATTTCATTAACTTGTGATGTTAGTGTAGAAACCTATTAGAAAACAAAATTAATAAAATTACTCAAATTGAATAATAGTAAAACTTAAGCATTCTTATAGGAATAATGATTTGTAAACACAATTTTGTAATTGATCCAACAAAAAAAAACACAAAAAAAAGATACTTAAAAATACTAGAAGTGCAGTACTAGCATTGTTTACCACCCCCTTGCTACCTTAGTGTTGGTTTCTTTGAGGGGGGGTTCATTGTATTGCTTTCTTTTTTTCTTTGTTTTGTAATAGGGTTTGAGCATCCCTTTAGTGCTCCCATTAAATTTATTCTTTGTTGTTAAAAAAAAAAAGATAATTAACAGTCCGGTAGTGGCTCATGCCAAGATTCTACCATCTCTCAATGTCTTCTTCCCTCTAATTGTAATTCTGTTTATAATTAAAAACATAATTAATAATGTATGCTGCATATCTCGTGCAGTAAAAGAATTGGACAAATTTAACTTATTTAAACAAAATTTTACAAAAGAAACATTATGTTGCACGTTTAGTAACATGCGCATCTCTTCCTTCAAAAATATTTAAAGGGTATTAAAAAAGTTTAACCTTTCCTAAATAAAGCAAGAGCGAGACTAGTAATTTGGAGACCTGCAGAGCTTTATTTAGGATAATGATATTGCACTAGGATCACTTAGTAAAGCATGAGAAGGTAATATATCCTAATATAATAGTAGTTAAGAGTAGGAGAGCAAGAAACCTTCATAGAAGGAAAAAAACTATGAATAGAATAGAAGAGTTTGATCATTTGGATAATAGAACATGTTAGAGCTAGTGGAGAAGCCACTTGATTGGTGATTCAATAAAGAAATTGCTTGGAGACTTGGCTTGGATGAAGGAAGACTTTGGCTTCTTAGTTTGCGGTAGTTTAGACTTAGTTTAGATCATTCATGCATTTGTGTATGTCACTTAATCATTTGTTTGCATTTCTCTCCTTCAAAATCTAGTAAAAATTGAAGTTTGAAAAAGGCTTTTAAATAGAAGTGCTGTAGAGTAAAAACAACTTGTTGTTTTGCTTAACAGTTTTGACTTGCACGGTTTAAATAGTATTGCAGCGTGCTTTTTCAAATAACTTCTTCGAACCAAAATCTGAAAAACACCTTCTAAAGAATTACTTGAGAGATTCTTGGAGAGAATACTTTCTAAATGGGTTTTTAGAAATAAATTAGATGAACAGGGAATTACTGTTAAAGAAAAGCTAATTTGGTAGCTAAGGGGTATAATCAAGAAGAAGGAATTGATTTTGGTGAAATGTATTCTCCTGTTGCCAGACTAGAAGCTGTTAGATTATTGTTGGCCTATGCATGTGTGTGTGATTTTAACCCTTTTCAAATGGATATGAAAAGTGTTTTCTTGAATGATTTCATAGATGAGTAAGTATATGTATCTTAGCCACTGAGCTTTGAGGATCACAGACATCCAGATTATGTATACAAACTGCAAAAAAGCTCTGTATGGTTTGAAGCATGCTACAAGACAATGGTATGAAAGATTGAGCAACTTTCTTACCTCCCAAGGATATGAAAGAGGAAAAGTTGATAAAACTCTTTTCATTAGAAAACTTAATATTGATATCATTCTAGTACACCTTTATGTTGATGATATTATATTTGGTTTTACTAATAAAAATCTATGCCAAGAGTTTGTGTCAGCTATGCAGGGGGAGTTTGAGATGTCCATGATGGAAGAATTAAACTTCTTCCTTGGATTGAAAGTGAAGCAAATGAAGCATGGAACATTCTTGTGTTAATCTAAGTATTGTAGAGAGCTTTAGGAGAAATTTGAGATGGACAAATGCAAAGAAGCTGCTACACCAATATCTACTAGTTTCTACCTTGACTTGGATGAGAAGGGAGTTTCTATAGATCAAACCACATATAGAGGACTTATTGGTTCATTATTATATCTTACAACTAGTTGTCCTGACATCATGTTTAGTGTTTGTATGTGTGTCAAGCTACTCAGACTCGAATTTTGCCAGTTACAAGCTAGATCAGAAGAGTACTAGTGGGACATGTCATCTGCTAGGAGATAGCTTGATATATTGGCACAACAAAAAGCAAGCCTGTGTGGCTCTTTCAACTGCGAAAGTTGAGTATATAGTAGCTCGAAGTTGTTGTGCACAGTTACTCTTCCTGATATTTCTGTTGCAGTTAGTGTGGTGAGTCAATTCCTTAACTCTCCATGTGTTGATCATTTGAATGCAGTTACTTGTATATTGAAGTACATTAAAGGTTCTCCTGGAAAAGGCCTACTATATGGTCATAATGACCATACTGGAAGTAGATCTTCTATCTGATGGAGACCCTGCCCAGTCCGTATCTGTATAACATACAACTCTAATATGGTCATTATGACCATATAGTAGGCCTTTTCTAGGAGAACCTTTAATGTACTTCAATATACAAGTAACTGTATTCAAATGATCAACACATGGAGAGTTAAGGAATTGACTCACCACACTAATTGCAAAAGAAATATCAAGATGAGTAACAGTAAGATAATTCAGTTTTCCAACTAATCTTTTATATTTCTCAGGATCTGAGAGGAACTCCCCTTGACTATGTTGAAGTTTGACATTAGGGTCCATGAGTGTCTCAATAGATTTAGAATTCAATAACCCAGTTTCTTCCAAAAGATCCAATGCATACCTTATTTGAGAGATAACAATACCATGATTGGATTGTGCTACCTCAATCCCCAAGAAATATCTAAGTTTACCAAGATCTTTGGTCTGAAAATGGTGACAAATATGCTATGTAAGTTGAGAAATGCCATGGTGATCACTACCTCTAAGAATAATGTCATCAACATATACAACTAGATAGATACACCCAGCATTTGAATGACGATAAAACACTGAATGATCTGCCTCACTGTGAGTCATACCAAATTCTTTAACAACACTACTAAACTTTCCAAACCAGGCCCTAGGAGACTGTTTGAGACCATATAAATATTTGCGAAGACGACATACCAATCCATAAGACTCCCCTGAGTAACAAAACCTGGAGGTTGCTCCATATAAATTTCTTCCTGCAAATCTCCATTAAGAAAAACATTTTTGACATCCAGTTGATAAAGAGACCATCTTTGAAGAGCTGCCATGGCTATAAACAGGCGTACAGACACCATTTTTGCCACTGGAGAAAAAGTATCACCATAGTCCAAACCAAAAATTTGGGTGTAGCCTTTAGCCACAAGACGAGCTTTGAGACGACCAACAGTGTCATCAGGACCAACTTTGATAGCAAAAATCCACCTGCAACCAACAACAGATTTCCCAGAGGGTAAAGAAACGAGTTCCCAAGTTCCACTGTTCTGAAGAGCATTGAGTTCATCAAGCATAGCTTGACGCCAACCAGGATGAGCTAAAACATCACCTACAGATTTTGGAATAGACACTGAAGAAATGGATGATAGACAAGTATAAAAAGGTTGAGATAGTCTATGATAGCTTAAGGCAGTATAGTGTGGAGATGGATTACGGGTAGAACGTATACCTTTACGAATGACAATGGGAAGATCAGGTTCAACTGTCGGAGCCGGAGGGGGAAGAAGATCTGACATCAGAGGAGAATCACTTGGTGGACGTTGGGAAGTTTGACGTCGACTATAAACCCTAAGAGGTGGTGAAGGAGGTGACTCAGTAGGAACATTAGACATGACAGGAGAATCACAGACAATTGGAATATATGTTTGATTAGATGAAGACACAAGAGGAGAAGATGAAGACTTAAAATAAAAAGAAGTTTCAGTAAAGGTAACATCTACAGAAATGAAATAACGATTAAGCGAGGGTGAAAAACATTTATATCCTTTTTGAGATCTAGTGAACCCTAAAAAGACACATTTATGTGACCGAGCAGATATTTTATCAAGTCCGGGACTAAAATTGTGAACAAAACATATAAAACCAAAAACTTTAGGGGGTAAGAGATGGAGAGACGCATGAGGAAACAAAATAGTGAGGAATTTTATTTTCTACAATTCAAGATGGCATACGATTAATAAGATAACATGCACTAAGAATAGCATCACCCCAAAAACATTGAGGAACCCCACCATGAATTAAAAGAGTACAAGTAGTTTCAACAAGATGTCTATTTTTGTGCTCAGCTACCCAAGAGGTTTGGTGAAGAATGCTATGAGATTTTATAAAAGTCGTAAAAGACTGAGAAAGATACTCACGAGCATTATCACTTCGTAAAATTTGAATTGAAACACCAAATTGATTTTTAATCTCATTAAAAAAATATTGAAATATTGAAAACAACTCAGAACGATTTTTCATTAAAAATAACCAAGTACATCTTGAATAATCATCAATAAAAGTAACAAAATATTAAAATCCTAAATTAGACTTAACACGACTTGGTTCCCAAATGTCAGAGTGAACTAAGACAAAAGGGGACGAAACACGTTGAGAGACACTATTAGGAAAAGAACTGCGACTATGTTTCCCTAAAAGACACGACTCACAAGACAAACTGGACAACTTAGATAAACTTGGAACAAGTTGCTGCATCTTGACAAGACTAGGATGTCCCAACTGAGCATGAAGGAGAGATGGAGAGTCCATGACCATGCCAACATGAGCAGATGTTTGTAAACAGTAAAGACATGAGACTCACATCCGGTGACAATCATCCGCCCTGAACTTCGGTCCTACAAACAAACAGAATATTTCGTAAAAGAAATAATACAATCAAGAGAACAAGTGAGACGATTGATAGATAATAAATTAAAAGGTGACCTAGGGACATAAAGAACATTGTCAACAGGCAAAGAAGGAAAAAGATGAACAATACCAACACCATGGGATGAGACCTTAGAACCATTAGCCATGGTGATGGAGGGTAAATGACCATAGGTAGACAAAGAAGAGAAAAATGATTTATTACCAGTAATATGATCTGTGACACTTGAGTCTAGAACCCAACGACCAAGAGAATTGGAGTGGGTGAGCCCAACAAAAGAGATACATGTATGTGCAACAGATGCAGTGGAACCAGAGTTCTGACGATCCTCATACCATTTAAGAAATTCATTGAAAATAGTCGGTGGACTTAAGATATCAGATGAAGTAGAATCCAAGGTAGAAGGTGGCACAGGAGTTGATTGGACAACCGCAACAACTTTAGGAGGACGACCATGTAAGGCATAACACCTGCCACAACGGTCACACTTATGACGCCCTTGTTCGGCTTCCGAGAACGAGTGTGGTCATCACGTTGAGATACTAAAGCAGAAGTGTCATCACTCGAAGTAGATATATCAATGTGGGATTTACCTAGTACACACATAAGGGTGGAAGAAGTAGAAGTAAGGGTGGGCACAACAGGAGATCCCAAAATCTGATCAAGAACAGGGGAATAATCATCCGGAAGTCCGTATAAGGCTAGCAACATGAAAAACTTGGACCGTTGCTCTATTTCTTGAGACGGAGTGGATGCAGGAGGCAACAATTCATTAAAATCATGAAAAAAAGCATGAATTTTACCAAGATACTCAGACATTATACCATCAAGACGTTTTGAAGCAACAACATGAAGGAGATTTTGACATACTCCATAAAGACGTTGAGTATCTTTGGTATATAATAATTTGGCATGCTCCCAAATTTCTGAACACGTATCATAAGAGCGAAAAATTTGTTTCAAAGACGAGTGGATGGTCGATTTGAGAACCATGCATAATTGAGCATCAATTTTCGACCAACGAGAAACCTCATTCTTAGGAACAGTAGCAGTAGACGTTGTAAGATGATCAACGTAGCCTTGACTCTTAAGCCATAACCTAATATCCGAAGCCCAAGTATCATAATTTGTACCATCCAATTTATCAATTGACATATGAACATTGACGTAATTAGTATAGTGATCAGGTACAGGGAAAGTAGAGGAGGCAGCAGCAATAGAAGAGGCGTTGGTAGTCGCGGAAGAATCCATGGAGGAGAGAGAAAAAAATGCGAAAATTCAAACAGGCTCTGATCAAGATGATGAGGACAAATCCAGAACGCTTGCAGGACGACGATTCCAATGACGATAATGGCCATCGGAAAAGTCTTCAGAAGCGCCGCCATGCATGGCGGCAGCGGTGACTGAAACGAAAACAACCACTGTAAGCGCGTCGCTGCTCTGATCGCCGTGATTCCAACGACACAGTAATCGCCTGGATGAGGCGCTCTTGATGGTGGTGTCATCGACCCAATTAGTGGCAGTGGCGACGGCAGCGGGGGCAACTGAATGAGAACGGTGAACAATGGTTCACCGAAAAAAATTTAACCCTAACCCTAGGCTCTATATACCATATTAAAATAGAGAAATAGAAATAGGTATAGGGTTAATTCCCTTGTGTGGAAATACACATAAAGGGATGTTTATTTATAGATGATAAAAGTAACAGAAATAGTAACAAAATAACAGAAAACATGGGCTAAGCCCGTTATATTCAACAATTATTATATCTTACAACTAGTTGTCCTAACATCATGTTTAATGTTTGTATGTATGTCAGGCTACTCGGATTCGAATTACGTCAGTTGCAAGCTAGATCAAAAGAGTACTAGTAGGACATGGTATCTGCTAGGAGCTAGCTTGATATCTTGGCACAACAAAAAGCAAGCCTGTGTGGCTCTTTCAACTATGAAAGCTGAGTATATAGTAGCTCGAAGTTGTTGTGCACAGATACTGTGGCTTAAACAACAAATAAGTGACTACGACTTATGTCTTTCCAAAATTCCTCTTAAATGTGATAATACTAGTGCTATTAATCTAACCAAACTCGAGGACCAAGCATATTGAGATCCGTCATCACTTCATTAGGGATCACGTGAGCAATGGAGATTGTGAAGTTCAGTTTATTGAAACAGATAAACAACTAGCTGATTTCATCACCAAACTATTGCCAAGAGATAGGTTCAACTTTCTAAGAACTGAATTGGGTATCTTAGATGTTTCTAATGTTCTAGATAGATATGGCCTCAATAATTATGTGTTTATGTGTTAAATTGACTAACTTGGTGCCTTGAAGTAGTTTATGCAAGCTCAAATAAGTGGTACTATCATTTGGTATTTTAACCTGTTGATGTCTTTATTAATCTGCAAAAGATCTCCTGCAGTATATGTTTCATCTATTTCAACAAACTGTCTTTCAAAAACAACATATTATTACTCTATGTACATTTTTTAAAAAGAGTTGATTTCCAGTTGTTTAACATGCTATTTTCAAAATCAACATGTTGTTTTCCTGGAGCTGATTCAATTAATCTAATAATTTATGAAAAATAGTTTGTTTATAACCTTGATTCTAGACTTGACAGTTTGTTGTTTTAATGATATATTGGTGCAAATAACTGTTAGCACCAGGAGTTGCTAAATGATTTGATGAAATCAACAAAAGAATGAAGTCTACAATGGATCAAAGCTAGCAACATGGATTGCATGAAGACTCATACAACTTGATAGGTTCTTTGGTCTAGACTTACGTGTGTGAGTTTGTAAGTTTAGTTTTGGTTTAAAATCATAAGTTGCATGATACATAATTCAAAGTAAGCTCCAAAATTGATTTTACTTAAACAAATTATTAAGAGGTTTTAAATAAGGTTAGTTCAAATTTTGAAGAACTATCTAAGTCTGAGAAATTCAGTAAACTGTTTTCAAAATCTAAGCTTGCTAGAATTTTCCTCTTAGTCACAAAAAATTCAATAGATTGAACGATTGATATAATTGATTGAGGGTTTGACATATTTAATAATCAGATTTCTTATATAAAGGGCAAGCACATGATTTCAAATACATCTAAGACATTCTATACGAATACTTATGAATTTTCTAAGAGAGAAAACGTTCGATCACCTTGAGTTCTTTGGCAATTGATTTTCATCAAGAAGAACATCAAGAATACTGATCTTGGAGCCTTGCTTTGAATGTGAATTCTTGTAACTTAATTTTAATTCAAAGCTAAGTGTTCTACTATGATATTAATTCAATTTGTAATTTGTAGAGTAAAATTACTGAAGTGATTGTTCTTTTATTGATCATCTTTGTACTATGATAGTATTGTTACATATTACATAGGGTTTGTAATTGTAACTGGTCTAGTGCAATGGGTTTTACATTGTTTGGACACCTCCTGTAGGGTTCAGTAGGTTGTTTGTTGCTGGAAGGAGTGGTTGCTTACGGGTTGCAAGCGTTTTGTATTGTGTAAACTGATCTTGGTGATCTTGATTAGTGAAACTCTTTGCTAATTGACAAAGGACTGGACGTAGCCCTTGAGGAAGGGTGAACCAGTATAAATCCTTGTGTTCTTGATCTTTCTTTATCTCTTCTTGAACGCTTTGTTATATTGTTTGTCGCTCGGACAATTAATTGTTCTTCGCGTATAATTGATTGTTCGTTCTTCTGTTGATTCTATGTGATTTTTCTAGAACTGTTATATCATTTCTATAGTTGATTGAATCTATTCTTGATTATCTTGAAATGCTTTCTGTCTTTTGATATCATTGTTTAATGGATTGAATTTCTGAAAATTTGTTTTCTTCAACCAATTGTTATTTCTTGAACCAATGGTTATTTCTTGTTTTGTCTTTCAATCAAAATTGTAGTGTTGAGAGGTTGATTTGTTGTTTACTGTGATTACTATTTATCTGATTGTATTGTGTTAGTCTGAAATATATTTTATAATCAATAAATTGCTTTCGCTTCTGATTCTGGTGTTGTACTGATTGACTAATTTGTCTTCTTGTCATCGTTCTGATTAATTGTTTCTTGACTGATTTGATTTACACTCTCTAATTTCAGTTAAGTGCTTTCATCGTTTACTATTTCTGAGTATAGCTTGATTTTTGAACTGTTTGACTGAGTGTATTATATTTAGTTGATTGTATCTGTGATTTTAGTTAACTACTATTTGCTATTTTCAGTTCTGTCTATTATTTCAATTAATTGATTCTGATATGGAATCTATTGATATTTTGTTGTGCACTTCATAATATCAATTTTCAGTAGTTTTAATAAAGAATTTTCATTCTACATTTTATAAACGTCATCTTTGTGAAAAGTTTTTGAAAGTTCAATTCACCCCCTCTTAAACTCCGCTTAAAGCTGTTTCTTTCAATAACTGCCTTTGAAGCTACTGTTGTGACACCCAATGAACCAAGAGGCTTTAAACAACATACTAGGACCCGTGACTCTTTTTGGGAAGGATCAAATATCACAAATCAAGTCACAACTCTACAGTGGTGGTTAAATTAGTAAAAAAGCACTCTGTTGTAAAATAGATTCTGTGTGCAGAGACATTCTTGGACTGGGCAGGTTTGAGCAACATGATATTTTTGTTGAAACTGCACATAGCTTGTAACACCATCACATGCTACACAATATAATGCTTTTTGGCTTGCAAAAATAGTTTTAAGTATGTGTTAAACTGTCGCATATCATACTACACCCTAGCTCAATCTGTTCACTGTATCAGCATACTCTCTTTTGACATTTTGCATCATTTTCTCCCAAAACTAGCAGCCATGTCCTCCTCCACTCCCTCCAAACGAACCAGAACACAATCATCCACTCAAGATGAAGACTATGGCCACTTGGAAAATTGGTTTAATGGGAATCCAGTTAGATGCAAAAATATATTCATCAATACAGCCGCAAGAGTCTCATTGCTCCAAAGTTTGTCACCTCTGAATGGTTATTGTAAAATAAGGTTTAGACTGAGTTCAAGAGGGGGCTGAATTGAACTTTCAAAATCTTTTCGCAAATCTAATTTGTTCTTGAAATAGAGAATGAAAATTCTTAATTCAATCAATCAACTCGTGTAATTCTGGACTGTCCAGTAAACAATTAATTGTGCACAACGAAAATTATTAAAGATAAATCCAAAAAATAGATTCAATATAGAAATGTGTTAATCCAGATTCAATATGATTAAACACAATCTAGTAGATTAAAAATAATCCAGAAACACAATTGATTCAGATATATGTAAACAGATTCAGTGATCAGTTTTTAATCCAGTCAATTCAAATGATAACAACAGTTGAATAAAAGAAATCAAGAAGAGTAGGGAGAAAAGCAAGAACACAGAACTTTTATACTGATTCACCCTTCCTCAAGGGCTACGTGTAGTCCTTTGCAAACTAGCAAAGATTTCCACTAAAAAAAATCACAAGATCAGTTTACAACCCTTGCTCCCAGCAAGTTACAAACTGCTCTCAGCAGTAAACCCACACCTCACTGAAGCCCTCAGCTAGTGTGTAACCAGTGCAAAAACCACTGCACCACAACACTTGCAGTCCGCAAGCAACACTGCTCCCCGCAGCACTCACCCTTTACTGAACCCCTCAGCAGATGTGAGACCAGTGCAGAAACCCACTGCAACAACTCAATTACAAACCCAGTAATTGAAAACAGCAAATAGATTACAAAACAACAAGATCAGAAATGATAACACAGTACTTCTACACAGAACAGATTACAAAGAATGAAGATCAGGTGTAGAAGACTTAGCTTTGGTCCAGAACCAAAGTCGCAAGAACCTCACTCAAGGATGCTTAAAGATTCACGTTCTTAGAGGTTTCTTGATTTGAAAAGCTTTTACAAAGTGATGATCGCACAAAAGGGGCGCTATATCTCACTTGGAAAATCTCAAGGAATGCTTTTCGAAAGTATTAGATTGATTACTGAAAATGATAGTGTCCATTACTTTAAATACCCAAATCAGTTTTCAAAATAGCTTAGCTATCACAGTTCAATTAATTGAACAAACCATTCAATCGATTAAATTGACCGTTAGTTGACCCAGTCAAAGATTTCAGTTGTAACAGAAATAACTGTATTCCAGTTGTAACAGAAATAACTGTCACATTCAATCGATTGTTTTAGAAATTCAATTGATTGAAAAACCTTTTCTAGCAAAAAACAGTTTGGGCTATTTTTCTTAAAAACAGTTTTAACAAAAATATTTGTGAATCTTTTTAGCACCTCAGGAATGATGAACCATGCCACTAATGATTAAGGACTAAGCCAATCACCAACACACAAACCTAACTAAGGACCAAGACCTAATCACCCAACCATCTTCATGTTGGCACAAAGTCTTTACTTGAACAATTCTGGTCCAGGTTGGTTCCAACAGATTCTTCATGAGGCAGTCTTCATCAGCTCACATGTTAGGCATTGATCTAACATAGTCTAGATCCAATCCATCAAAAACTTCAGCAAGCAATGGTCTTTATTGATTTCATCAAATCACATGCTTAGCCTTGGTGCTAACAGTTATAAGAGCAGCAACTTGAGGAGGTTAGGAGCATCATCAATCATCAAAAATTGAAGAAATTTCTAGGCTTAAATGGCTGCATATACCCTGACTTGGTTAAGGTGTTCTACACTTACCATTGACGGGGAAAACATGTTTAGCAATGTTAAAGGAGTAGACATGGAGATTACTCCAAAGGTCTAGTTTACAATAACTAGACTGAGATATGAAGGGCACCAAGTGGAAAAAGGAACCATTGAAGATTTCAACAAGACACAGTTCTAAAAAACTTGCATGAGGAACCCTGCTGAAGAAGTGAAGTCCTTTGGTGTAGGAAAGCTTGCTATAACGCCAAGGATCTTGGAGCTGCTAATTGTGTGGATCATAACTCCAAGAGACAGCAACCATGCTACTCTCATAGAGGAAGATTTGATGTTGTTGTATTGTCTCATGAACCGTATAAAAGTTAATTGGGTTTTCACCATGATGGATCATATGTCTAAGGCAAAGAAGCTTAACAATTACAAGCTGCCATATGCTATCTTGATCTCAAGGATGCTCGAGTTCTTTGAAGTGGATTTGATAGATGAGTTGGCTGAAAACCTCAAGCAGACAACTAAAATTAACTATTCCATGCTGAACAGAATCGACTTACATAAGGTAAATGGAAGTTGGACCTACAAAGGAATAGATGGTGATGGATCTGGATCAAGTGGAATTGCAGGACAAGATGAAGTAGAGATTTCTAATCAGGCAACAACACCACTGGTCACAATAGTATGATGAAAGGAAAGTTGGATAATATGACTGAGGAACAACACAAGCACAATAAGTATTGTGTTACTCATTTCCAGCAACTGCATCAACAAGTTGATGACATCCATGGCACACTCAACAACTTCAACCTTTAAGTTGTTCATGCATGACTTATAATTGTTGCATTATATCATGAGCATTCTGTGTTTTTTTTTTTTCAGTTGTTATTGTTTTTAAATTCCTCCAAGTTGATGAACTCAATTAGGGGAGAATATATGTGTGGTTTATAGTTTGTACTTAACTAAGACCTTCATGCTTTGTACTGCTTTTTTCCTACATCAGTACTACACTGAACTGTGCACTTAAAACTATTGAACTATTGTGGTTTTTAACCTGTTATGTTTCGCTTTAACCTGTTGATTTCTCTAGTTTTCTACTGCAACTTTGGTTTTGCTTTGGAAAATTGGTTTAAGTGTTTTGCATGGCTCATAGTATGAGGGAGATAAAAGCATGAGTATCACAAATGCAACTACCACCAAACCACAAGAATTGTCTTCATCAAATTGGGGGAGATTGTTAGAGCTAGTGGAGAAGCCCTTGATTGGTGATTTGATGAAGAAATTGCTTGGAGACTTTGGCTTGGATGTAGTGTACTATAGCAAACTTTTAAGACTAACTTCCCGTACCAATTCATACTTAATAAAAAAGTAATTACAATATTTGTTAAAAATATTTAAACTAGCTTCTCTTACCTGTATAGAGTAGAGACCCTCAAATGAGTTCCAAAAACCTAAAATCACGGACAACCTAACCTGCACCAAGAGATTCTGATTAAAAATCTGAACCTACCCTAAGGATCCAAAACGAACAAGGATCATTCTTGATGTCTCTAAGACTACATGCAAGAAAGTGCATGCATATTTTCTTTTCAAGAAAACCCTAAACTGCTGAAGAGCAGAGAAAAATTGACACTTACCTAAACCAAAATATGACCCGCTAAACTTGCTCTACCCTATACCAAGAATTGGATTGGGGCTTTTAAATATCTAATTTGAATCAAGAAAAAAATGAATTTTTCTAAGAGAAAGAGAAGAGAGAATTGAGAAGGGATTTGAGATTTTTGAGATAGAGCAAAGAAAGGTGAGAAAAAAGGTTTTGGGCCTTTTTAAGAGAGAGAAAGAGAGCATAGAGAACTATAGAGGTTTTTGTTATCTAGAGAGAGTAATTTTTGTTAAAATGATTTTGTGAATTCTTTCACCGATAAAATATACTTTTTGTTAATAGATGTGTATTATGTAGTTAATGATTTTAAGACTAACATCCTAGTGAGCAATCTTTAATAAATATACCAAGAGAGTGTATTCTTAGTAATGTGAAGTTTGTCGTACAATATTAGTTTTTTCTTTAATATATTTTTTTTAAAATGTTTAACATAGTTAATGTTTTAAAATTATATATTTTAAAATAACATTTGCTTGAAATTTGATACAATAGTTAAGAATATTTACACAGTAGAGATTTCTATATCTCATAATAATATTTAAAATCATAAAAATTAAATATCTTTTAGCAAAAAAAAAAAAAAAAAACTTTTTTCTGTTAATATGATTAAACTAAAAATGAAGTACAAAATTGTTAACATTTCTGCAAAGTGATGTTTATAATTTTAAATGTCTTTGTAATAATAAAAAAACTGTTATTTTTTTCATTATGTATACAATAATAAAATTCAAAAATATAAATCAAACTTGAAATTACATTAACTTTTTTATCATATTTTTTTAACTATTATTATATAAATGTTTTTTTAACCATTATTACATGCGGTGCTCAGCCATGATTGTAATAAGATAAATGCACCTTCGAACCTATAGACCACTAGTGCTTGCTTATCCAATCCATAGTCTTTAGATATTGAAAAACATGCATTGAATGAACAAATTGTAATAAGAGATGTAAGGTTAAGGTTACAGGAACTTATTCGAGCTTGCATGTGAGCTAATTTAATTTACTTTAGTGCTTTTTATCTCCCCTTTTTCAGAACTGTATTGAATTTGATTTTAATTAATTATTATGAAGTTATATCTGATTTTAATTTAAAACTATTTGTATTAATCTATATAGACACATCAATATTTCATGAAAATGCTATTAGATTGATCTAGATGACATTACGGTTTACAAAGTGTAAAACCTTGTCAAAACACTTCTATAAGTTTTTACTAATTTCTAGTATTATATAAGTGATTTCTTTTTAATATACTTTTATATTTATTTTTCTTACTATGTTTAACATAACTGTTATTTTAGAACTGAATTATGCTGAAAAGTAACATTATCTTGAAATTTAAGATTGAAATTATTTTTTTCTAAGAAATCTAACCAGAATATTTTATTTACAATAAATAGTATTATTTTCTAATCATCAATAACTTTTAGAACGACAATGTATACTCGATGTGATGAATGTTTCATCTCTTCCAATATAATCATAATATTTTATTTACAAATACTTTTTATTAATAAATGTGATAGAGATATAAGTTATTCATAATATGTTAAAAGAGGGTGTACTATTAGTGAAAGTGAAGTCCGTACGAGTTATCTCTTTTTAATATATATTTTTTAAAATATATTTAGTTGATATTTTAAATTAAATTATAAATTTATTATTAGAGAAAGATTTCCTTTATCCCGTCAAAAGTATTAATTGTTCACGGTGATTAAAGTTTGTCCCAACCTTCCATGTTGAAAAAGTGTAGCAATTCGTTCTTTTGTAGATATGGTTTGAAAAATTCTGTTGACATAATGACATAATCTGGTATGTTTATGACCTTTAGGGTTTGTAAAATGAATACTGTTAATGGATTTCCAGCAAGTATACTGAGTCCACAAGTAATATAATGAGTAAGAAGAGTATCGTGTCATCAGGAAACAAAAATTAAAATTGTAGATTGACTCAATGTCAATTGTATTATGAATAAAGATTTGGCAATAATGATTTGATTTGGTAAAATGAATATAGAAAGCAATGATAATGCAATTAATAATAAATAGGAAAAATCAATAATAATAAAAGCCTTGGGATTGAATAATAATATTCTCCATTCTCATATACTCTTAACCGAATTCAATATTGTCTTTTCCAATTATCAATCTGCGCAAATAAAATCCTTTTCAACCTTATTTCTCTAGTATTGAATTTCATAAACTAAATTTTTTAACTTCTATTTCTAGTTATTAGAATAATTTAATTAGCATTAAGATCAGTTGCTATATGCAGTCATTAATTTATAATTCATTCCTGAACTTATAAATGTAATGCATTAACGTTTGGTTCTAATTCCAAAAAGTGCTTTTTAGTTACAAAGAGAAATTTATAGTATGACAATTTAATAAAAAAACGATAAACAAAGATTAATTGAATAAAACAATATCAAATAAATATCAAGAGTACATTTGAAGTGGAGAAATTACATTCAATCCCAAGAAGAAGAAAATAAGCTACACATGGTAGCCATGAAAATACCAAAGAGAAGGAAAAGAAAGATCTTGATCACGACGGCTAGGAGAGCTTTCCCACAAATGAGAGATGATAGGTGATGGATGATGATTTTTATTGACCTAACCCTCCTTTTATAATGTTTGCCCTTAGCAGTAGGTTACTTTGGGCCGTTATCTCGTGATTTGCACTCTAACTGCTGTGCTTGAAATTAGGGCTTCATAACAGCCTTAAGTGGATTTTAGCCCAGGCTATCTCACTTGCTCCAGCAAAAAGTCACTTATGCCTCTTTTCCTTCAATTCTCCACCCATTCTCTTTCTTCCTTCAATTTAAACCTAATTTTCCACAAAATCCGCTCTTTGCGACAAAAAACTAATTAAATACGAAATATCTAACAAAATCTCAAATTAAAACAAAATCAGTCAAATAAAATCTCAATTTAAAACAGAATTAAAAACAAAATCAACCAAATCTCCCTAAATCAAACCTATAATTAACCACTATCAAATACTTAATCATTTTTTTAATCTGTAACAAATACTCAATAATAAACAGAGAAAGAAGAAACTAATGATATCTCTGTGTATATTTTTTGAATAACACATTTGAAGTATTCAGTTTTAGACTTGAACATTTCCTTCACTTCTCATGAAACATTCTGAGTTTTATCTTGAAATCTTCTTGGTTACTATTGCAGCTGCAATGTTCACTTTTGAATATAAATTCATATATATGAAAGGTGGTAAAAAATTTAAAAAAAAATTAATAACTTTATTGATGGATATTTGACTTTTTTACGAGCATAATAATGATAGTACAGTTATAATAAGATTGTTTATCTATTTTGTTTTGAAACTTTGTAATAGGATTTAAAAAAAGTTAAGAATAAAAAATGATATTATACAAATTTATCAAGTAAGATCTTCACTTTATAAGCTAGTTTCGAAAAAAATTATATTTTATAATAAATATTATGAATCTTGGATTAATTTTATAAAATTAAGATTTTAACCAATAGAGATTTTGTAAACTTTTTTTTAAATTATTTTATTAAAAATCACGAGTAAACTCATTTATATTATTCAAAAAAACAGAATTAATATAAATTATTTATAGTTATAATTAATTATTTTATCTTAAAATATATTTAGAAATCTATCAAAAAAAATCTAATAGATTATTAATATTATTTATCTGTATAACTTGTATTTGAACTAAACTACTTATAATAATTGTATCTTAAAATAATTAATTATTTTATTTATAAAAGTCAATTATAACATAAATAAACCACATTTCGTTTAAGTTTAGTTGAAAAATAATTTAAAAAAAAAATTAAAAGCATTTAAATAATATAGTTTAATAATAGTAATATAATAATAATGATAATAAATATAATAATAATTTAATACGTACGTGATCTAAGATTAATGCATGTTTTACAAACATTCACCATTAAAAACAATATCAATTTAATATCATAAAAATATTGTTATGTTTTAAGTATTTTTCAGAAGGTGTGTCTTCAAATTCCTTTCCATGAAGATGGCAATTGACACACCAAGTGAATATGTGGATTGACACACAACTAAGCTTGGATAACAAACATTTAAACTTTATTTTAATTCATTTAAATGGATAGTAAGTCCTCTATTATAGAGTTGCATTGAATAATTCATTTCCTGTCTAAATCTGAAGTGTGAAAGTTCATTTCTGATAATATGTTTCAATATTTCTTGTAATCTCTTTACATTCAACTTTAATCTTTACATTCATTTAATAAGCTGTTTAGCTATTTTAGTCCATTCTATGTTGATGAGAATTATTAAAAGTATATAAAGAACTGATAAATATGAACCGTTGTTGAGCTAAAATGGAGAGAAAATACTGCACTACTTGGTTGTTCTCTAGCTATCACCTTGATACAGGAATCAAACTATACTCGTTCAAGCCGCAAACCATCGGCTCTAATACCACTTGTTGGAAAAATCGAGAGGGAAAAATCGGGAAGATCTCACAATAATACCCATTATGTTTTTGTGTGTCTATGACACATGACAGGCCCAATATAATGCATCATTATAATTAGGGTAAAAGGATAACCCTAAGTGTGTGCAACCGTGAGGGCATTGGTGTGTGTGGAGAAGTGTGTGAACAACCGCTTTGAAGAAAAGAGAGGGAGAGACAAATACAGTTCACAGTTACTTCCTATAGCAACCTGTGTTTGTTGTTTTGACGATCCAATAGTGAAACCTTATCTGATAAAGCTAAAATTTTTATTGAAGATTTCTAACTTATAGTTCTTCAATTTGGACGGTGGGATTGTCTACTTGAAGTCTGTAGAAGTGTCAGGAATTTTGTGAAGAGTTGTTGTTCGCAGGAAGTTCCTATTACCGTCAGTCTTGGTTGTTTTGAAAATCCAATGGTGAAATCTTCTCTAATTGCTCTGAACTTTTTACTGAAGTTTTACCACTCATGGTTCGTTGTTTTGAAAGGTTGTATTTCAGATCAGATCTGTAGTTTGTTTTCATAAAATTCGTGAACGTTGTCTATTTTTCTGGTAACGAGATTCTTTAACTCTTCCTTATTAATTTCAATTTGTTGACATTTTTGGGCCATTGTTGGTGACCGTTTGAGGATTAGGAAGAGTTGTATTGATATGCTCTGTGATTAATTTTGCAAGACTCACTGTACCTTTGTTTTGGTATTATTGAAGTATTTTCCGTCCTGTGGGTTTTTGATCTCTATTGAGAGGTTTTTCCCATGTTAATTGTTAGTGTTGCTTTATTCTTCTATTTTCAACTGTATATTGGTTTTCTTTGGATTGATTGATTGCGTTCAGGGTGTTTCCATATTGTTATGATAAAAGTGAATCTTATTGCTTCCGCTGCCTAACTCCCATCAACTGGCATTAGAGCTTATCGGTTTTGGGCTTGTGGTTTGGCGAACAATGGAAACTATTACTAGTAGACTTATTACTCTGAATGGCTCCAATAATAATATTTGGAAGGCGAAAATGGAAGATTTGCTTTATGTGAAAAGTTTTTATAAACATGTTTTTGGTGATGAGAAGCCTAGTAATATAAGTGATGAAGAATGGAATCTCTTGCATAGATAGGTCTGGGGATATATTAGAATGTGGGTTAATGATAATGTGTTGAACCATATTATTGGGGAGACAGATGCTCGGGCTTTGTGGATTAAGCTTGAACAGTTATATGCTAGAAAAACTGGGAACAATAAAATGTTTTTGATAAAGCAATTGTTAGCTTGGAAATATACTAATGGGACATCAATGACAGATCAGTTGAATAACTTCCAAGGTATTATGAATCAGTTATCTGCTATGGGTATCAAGTTTGATGAAGAAATTCAAGGACTATTTCTTCTTGGCTCCTTACCAAATTCATGGGAAATTCTTAGAACTTCATTGTCCAATTCTACTCCTGATGGTGTCATCTCTATGGACCTTCCCATGAGTAGTGTTTTGAATGAAGAAATGAGAAGAAAGTCATTGGGTACATCACCTAATTCAGATATTTTGGTTTCTGATTATAGAGGGAGAAGCAATTGTCGTGCTCCAAAAGACAATGATCAAAGTGGGAGCAACTCTAAAGGCATGTACAAAAATGTTGAGTGTAACTATTATCATAAGAAGGGGCACATAAAGAAATATTGTTGGAAGTTGAAAAATAAAAGTGAGAAGGATAGTAGTTGTTAGAACCAGTGGGCTACTGTGATGATTTGATGAAGCCAACCAAGTGAAGATGTTCAAGACCTTATGATCATATGTGGAATGCATGAAGATTTCATGAAGATTGAAGACTTGTTCTAGAACATAGGAGTTGTGTTGTGGGGAAAGTTTGAGGTCTAATCAGTGCTGCTTGCAATCTTAATCAATGATAAGCTCCACAAGTATTTTTTGTATTAACAAAAGTTTTGAGAAATCATTAAAATCAAAACTTGTGTTTTGAACAACTGTTTTAACTAACTGGAGAAAAACAGTCGACTATTTGAAAAATCAATCGACTGAATTTTTAAATGACAGTTGTCTATAAATAACTGGTGCGAAATTTTTGGAAGTAACAAAAATCATTCTAAACATTTTCTAAGCAAGAACATTTGAGATTTCAAAAGAGCAAAAGCACCCTTGAGTCTAGTGATCATGATCAATCAACTTTTTCATCAAGAACTGTTTTCTTGAACTGCTACTGGAGCTTTGATTTGACTGAGACAGTTCTTCACTGATTTGATCATCAGACTAAGCCTTCTATACCCTTTCTTTATTACTGTTGTAATCCTTTGTATAGAAGTGCTTGTATTGTTGTTACTGTGATTATTCTTTCACTGCATTGAAGGTTATTCTGCTGAGAGTTACCTGGGTTGGTAATTCTGTTCTGTACAGTGGGCTCTATACAGGGTGTGACTTGCTGTGGGTTTCAGCAAGGGTGTTCTTGAAAAGCACAGTGGGTTTCTGTGTGGTTTCTTATTCTGCTGTGGGTTCAGCAGTGGTCTACTACGGGTTGCAGTGAGACGTTTCTGGGTTATACAGTGGACTCTATATAACTGTGACTTGCTGTGGGTTTCAGCAAGGGAGTTCTTGAAACACACAGTGGACTCTGTGTGGTTTCTTGGTCTGTTGTAGGGTCAACAGTGGTTGCTGCTGTGTGCAGTGTAGTCTTGTTGTAGGCAAGGGTTGTAAACTTGATCAGGTTGATTATTTTAGTGAAATCCTTACTGTGTGTGAGGGACTGGACGTAGCCCGATTGTTGGGTGAACCAGTATAAAAATCTGTTGTGTCTTGAATCTCTCTTGCTCTCTCTCTTTACTATTCTTGTTAAATCTTGCTAAGTTTCTTGAATTTTCAGAATCAATTGAATCGTGCTAATTGAATAATTTCATCAACTTTCTGAAAAACATTTTTAGTAACAACTGAAACCACATATTATGTTTTAACACAGTCTATTCTAAATTGTTTTGAAATCTGTTAATAACCAGTATATCAGTTTCCTATTAAATCTGCAGTTTCGAAAGTTACTGGGTTTACTGTTTATCAATTCGTTTTTCCAGAAAATTCTATCTTTAACTGTTGTTGATTAAAGATTGTTTTCATACACTTAACATAGGTTGTATTGGTTAATAAAAAGTTCTTTAATCAGGAAATCATTATAAATTTGAAGTTGATCTAATTCTTTGATTTCTTGATTCAACTTTTCAAGAACTGCATTTATAGTATACTGTGTGTTCAAGAACTATTTTCTGGTAACAGTTTATTGAATCTGGTTGATTGACATTGTACTGGAATTGATTGTGAACCTTTGTTGTTTGCTGAATATATAATCTTGATTAATTTCCATAAAAATTATTCATTCTCCAAACAGTTTGCGAAAAGATTTTCAAGTGTTCAATTCACCCCCATCTTGAACTTGGCCATAACATATTTTTCAATTGGCATCAGAGCTATGACTTGAATCCTAGTCAAGTTTTTCGATCCATGACCGAGAACAAGTTGCCTTTTGCTGAGGGAGCCTGTATACACAGGCCACCCATGTTTTCTGGGGTTAATTACCAATTTTGGAAAGTGAGAATGACGATTTTTATTGAATCTATTAACAGAGGTATATGGAACGCAATAATGAATGGACCTTACATTCCAGTTTTTGTTGTGAATGGAATATCTGTTGCAAAGCCATTTTATGAGTTGACAGATGTTGAAAATAAACGTATTCAATATGATTGTGTAGCCAAGAACATAATAAATTTAGCTTTGAATATGGACGAATTTTTCAGAGTCTCACAATGCAGTTCTGCAAAGGAGATGTGGGATATACTTGAGGTTACTTATGAGGGCACTACTGACGTCAAACGGGCTAGAAAGCATGCGCTGATTCAAGAATATGAATTGTTCAGAATGCAGCAAGGTGAGTCAATTGCTGATGTGCACAAGAGATTCACTCACATAGTGAATCACTTGATCAGGCTTGGAAAGCAGTTTGACAAAGAGGAGCTGAATATCAAGATCCTCAAATGCTTGGATAGAAGTTGGCAGCCCAAGGTCACTGCAATTTCAGAGAGCAGAGATTTGACAACTCTCACAACAGCGACACTCTTTGGAAAGGTGAGAGAACATGAACTGGAAATGACGAGGTTGAAAGAGATGGAATCTGCTGAGAAGAAAACTAGAAGCCTCGCACTCAAATCAAAGGCTGCTGAGATTGAAACCAGTGAAGATAGCTCAGAAGAAGACAGTAATTATGAAGACATCAGTCTGCTGACCAAACAATTCCAAAAATTCATTAAGCTGAATAGAAGGGCAAAGAATCAGCAATCTAAAAGGTATACTAGAAAACCTTATTCAAATTCAAATAAGCTAACCTGTTATGGCTGTGGCAAATAGGGACATGTGAAAACAGACTGTCCAAATCTGGCTAACAAAGAGAAGAACATTGATAAGAAGAATTACAAAGCTGGAAAGGGAAGAAAGGCATACATTGCATGGGAAGACAATACATCTTCATCCAGCAGCTGTTCACAGTAAGACATTGAAGGAAATCCGTGTTTCATGGCTGGAAAAAATTCTGAGGTTAGTAGTGAAGAATCCAACACTTCCTTTAACAGTACAAATTACAGTTCACTTCTGAATGTGTTTCAAGAGACGCATGAGGAAGCAAACAAGTTGGCTCGTTCCAACAATAGACTGAAGGGTATGAACAATTGGTTGGAAGCTAGAGTTAAGGAACTGGAAGATGAAGTTTTAAGACTGAAAACTGACCTTGATCACTACAAAACTTCCAGTAACTTAGACTCCAACAAGCCAGCAAACTGTGAAAATTGTGAAGTTCTTCAAAAGAAGGTGAACTACCTAATTACTACTGCTTCAAAGTTGACTATGGGAACAACCAATCTGAATGCCATTCTGGGTTCTCAGAACTGTGTTTTTGAAAAGGCTGGAATTGGATATCAACCCAATTTCCTAAGGAAACAAAAAAAGTACAGTAGTTTTTTTGAAACCAATACTAAACAGTTTTCATAGCCTATTACCTGCTTCTATTGTATGAAAAGAGGTCATTCTATCAAGGACTGTAAGTTTAGAAGATTTTTAGTGCCAAAAGGTTTAGTTAGGTGGATGCCTAAAAGCATCACTAACAAAGATGGACCCAAATTTAACAGGGTACCAATGCCTCAATTCTAATCTGTTTTGCAGGTTTGCTTGGCATCCAGTAAGCTGATGTGGTATCTGGACAGTGGATGCTCAAAGCACATGATAGGAGATTCAACTCAGTTGATTAATATCAAATGGAAACCTGCAGGATATGTGACATATGGTGACAATAACTGAGGCAAGATACTTGGAGTTGGTGATATTGGAAGAAATGATAGAGTAATCATTGAAGATGTACTCTTGGTGAAAGGATTAAAGCACAACTTGCTAAGTATTAGTCAACTTGTGATAAGGGGTACAAGATCACGTTTGAGCCTGCTCAATGTCTCGTAATAGATTCAAAATCTGCTGAAACGGTTCTTGTAGGTAAAAAAGTGAGTAACATTTACATACTTAATGTGTCTTGCATAACATCTAGCATAAATTGTTTGCTATCCCGAGATGATGAATGTTGGTTGTGGCATAGGAGACTTGCACATATTCACATGCATCATCTAAATAGGATTGCATCTAAAGATCTTGTAATTGGTCTTCCTAAGCTTAAGTTTAGGAGGAACAAACTGTGTGGAGCATGCCAAATGGGTAAGCAAACTAAAAGCTCTTTTAAACCGATTAATGTTGTTTCAAAAACTAGACCACTTGAGTTGCTGCATATGGATTTATTTGGTCCCTCTAGAACTATGAGCCTAGGAGGGAGCTGTCGCAACCAGGGTCACGACGGGGACGGCGAACAAAAATATAGATAATTTAAAAAAAAAACAGAGGAGTCGCCACCATAATTTATTAAAGGAAAATTATGGAAAACCAAAAACAAGATAAGGCAAGTTCGCAAAAAGCAGATTTCAGGTCCGGGAGTCGGTTACGTGTGGGGAAGGTACAAGCACCCCACAACGCCCGTCAAAAGATGGTACCTTTAATTAAACAAATAAAATAAAAGAATGTGGTTTTTCTAAATATTTATCTTTTCCTAAAAAAATAAAATACAAATAATAATTTCCTAAACAAAAATAAAATACAAATAATAACAAAACAAATATCTATTTTTGTTTAAGGAAGGGCCCGACGAGGATTTGACCTCGCTCCTACGTATCTCTATCGAGGATAGAGAATCAGGGTTACGTAGTTCTTTGATGATACGATTGTTGGTTGTTTTGAGTTGTATTTTTAAAAATTTATGTTTGAAAATAAGGTAATTGAATGGTGTCAGTGCCAGGTTTAAAGCCTGGGCTTTTGAGCTACGATGCCAGGTTTAAAGCCTGGGCTTTTGAGATACAATGTCAGGTTTAAAGCCTGGGCTTTGAGAAACGGTGCCAGGTTTAAAGCCTGGGCTTTGAGGAACGGTACCAGGTTTAAAGCCTGGGCTTTGAGGAACGGTGCCAGGTTTAAAGCCTGGGCAGGTTTAAAGCCTGGGTTTTGAGGAACGGTGCCAGGTTTAAAGCCTGGGCTTTGAGGAACAGTGCCAGGTTTAAAGCCTGGGCTTTAAGGATTGGGGTATATATTAAATTTGGTGTTGGAAAATAACATGCGACAGTTATATGCAACATAGAATTTTTAATGAAATCATGCATGCAAAAATGGAACATGACTCAATGAAACTCAACTTGGGTTAAGGGTACTTTAGTAATTGTGGAGAGTGTGGGTGCGGAACTTAATTAACGGGGGTGTAGGAAGTAACCCCACCAATAAGAAACTCAATCTTGGGTTAAGGGCATTTTGGTAATTGTGGAGAGTGTGGGTGCGGAACTTAATTAATGGGGGTGCAGGAAGTAACGCCATTAATAAGAAACTCAACTTGGGCTAAGGGCATTTTGGTAATTGTGGAGAGTGTGGGTGCGGAACTTAATTCATGGGGGTGCAGGCA
>Ga0209489_104554_pt1 | contig 25389 bp, 17 predicted proteins | sample SiratrowhiteBW_FD_187527 | JGI IMG/M metagenome (GOLD analysis project Ga0209489, IMG submission 187527) | Root nodule microbial communities of legume samples collected from California, USA - Siratro white BW (SPAdes) (version 2) | ecosystem: Host-associated > Plants > Roots > Nodule | place...
TTAGTATTTTAAATTTTATTAATTTATTATTGTTATTATGAATCTTATTAATATTATTTTTATCAATATTATTAATATTATTATTGGTATTATTTATATTATTGTTAATATTATTATTATTATTATCATTTTTACTAAAAATCATAATAATAAGAATAATAAAAATATTATTAATGATAATAATAATAATATTATTAATAATATTAAAAATCATAATCATAAATATAATCATAATAAGAATAATAATAATCACAATATTATCATATGGCTTGTTTGGCGCAGTGGTAAAAGGCTCCCTTTAACATTCAAAGGTCCTGGTTCAACTCCTTCTGATTGTTGTTTGATACTAATTTTATAAGAATAATGATAAATAATAATAAAACATATTATTGTCTACCAAAAACAAAGCATAAATTAAATACTTAAATATTAGATAGTTTTTGAAAGATTATATTCAATTTAATCAATCACATTATTCATCAACTTTAAAACTTTAAAAAGTTATCTTGTTTCTGTTGCTTATAATTTCTTGTACTTAAAAAAAGCCAGAAATAAAAGAAAAGACATTATCAAAATTCCTTTTTTAATTTTTATTTTTATTTATTATGTGAATAAGATGTAAAGAAATTTAACAATTAAATTTATAAAATTTATAATGTATAAAATTATTAACAAAAGTACTTTAAAACAAATTTTTTACATGGAGTTAATCTGAGATTTAAAAATATATCTTTATATAAATTTTAAATTGATATTTAATTAATACATGCACAGAAGATTAGATGAACTATGTGTTATGTACTTATAGATTTTTATATCTTTTTTAATACTTATACTTTGTAAGGTTGAGTTTATTACTATTTGTATATGCTTTAGCTTATCACTTTGCACTCGTATCTTGCTATATAATTTAACTTAGATTTTGAGAACAATAAAGATTGACATTGAAAATATATCTTAGTCTAATTTAATTAATTTGATACTATGTATTCACATCTAGCGGTGATTGTAAAAATGTGAATGATTGTAAATATGAGTGGTGTATAATAATGTAGTCAATGATGATATTAATACACTGCGAGAAAAATTATAATTACTAACAAATTTTAACAACAAATTTTTTTAAATTAATTTACAAACCAAATAAATTCGTCAATATATTTATTGTTAATTTATCTATAGATTAATCTGTCGAATTACTAAAGGATTAATAATAATAATAATAATAATAATAATAATAATAATAATAATAATAATAATAATAATAATAATAGTTGGGATAATGATAATAATAATTGTAAAATAAATATAATAGTAATAATAATAATTATAATAATAATAATATCATTAATATTATTAATAATAATAATATTAACAAATAAGAATAATTATAATAATAATAATAATTTTAATTATTATAAATAACAATAATAATTATTATATAACATGGGCAAGAAAAATAAAAAATACTTCCATTATTTACTAAGAAAACAACCAATCGACTTTACGTTCACAATACAGAATATGCGATAAATAATTTCATGGTAACAAAGGTATTTTTTTCACATTTATAAAAGCATTTTATATAACTTTGTTTTATTTCATACATTGACATTCACATAAATTGAATAAACGAAATGCGCCAAGAAAAAAATATATTCATTAGAAGGTATATGAGAGGAAGAAGATATATCCAATATTTGTAAGCAGTCTGGACTTAGTAAAAAGAAAAGACAAACCACCCAATATATTAAGAATAATAAGAATTATCATATAAAACCTCAATTTTGTTCAATTATCAAAATATAATAAGGTGAAAAATAACTATTATCCTAAAAGCTAAATATCATGTTTTACAAATAAACAATACATACTTCAATTATTTCGAATAGTAATGATACAAACTTTGCTCTTCCCATATCAATGAAAAGAAACAGTGAATCAGTGTCCTTAGCCAACCAATCCACCCACATTAATATTTACTTCCTCCCCAGAGAAAAGATCGACTTTAATTAAAGAAAAATGCGCATCACAGTTTCATTATTTGAAAATTGAAATTTTAAAATATTGAATAACAACTCTGAAAGAATAATATTTGGGATATGATGAGTGCATTGGATAGGAAGATCATAGATAAGTTTTAAATAGATAATATTTTTTTAGAGTGTGGTTTATTTTATTGTAAGACTTAGAAAATTAGAGATTTTATTTTTTAAAAAAAATAGATGTAAAAAGTAATTTTTGTATTTAGGGCCTACTAAGTCCATCCAGCTAAGGAACGAGAATAGATGCATTTTTTCTTGCACTTCCATAATATCATCCGGCAATTGTTCCTGCACCCTACATTTACTTCCTTCCTGCACTTTTTAGAATATGTGAATGAATATTTATATTCTTGTTAATTTTGGAAAATCTTTTTTTAAATAAAAAGTGATTTAGGGAAAACGTTTTTTCGTAAGTCATTTTTCGTTTTCTAAAAACCATTTTTTAGAATTATAACGTTCTCTCACAGAAAACGTTATTTTAACTAAATAGAAAATGTTTTTGTAAACACTCATCCACACACCCTAATTCAGAAAATATTTTCCGTAATATATAAATCTTTTATAAAAAACATTTTTGGTAAAGTATTTCATCCACTCCACAACCCGTTACGAATTTTTATTTTTTGGAATCATTTTCGCAAAACAAAATACGAACCCTACACTCCTTAAATTGACCCCTACACTAAGTCAATATGCCACTTACCTCTCACTTACTGTCGTAGAAGCTTTCCTAGCAACACTCATTACCATGATTGTCGGAAAACGTCCACACCACTCACCAGCCACCCACTACACCACTCTCTCCTTTGAATATTCTGACAAGGGTATTTTTGGTATTATCAATTTATGATGGGGTGCAAGAAACAAATGTGGGAGTGCAGGAAGCATCACTTCCATACTTTTTGAAATGTTCAAAAATAAATTTTGTGAAAATATTGAAAAGGACTTTATGAAAATAAAAGAAAAGGTGACATATTTTCTATTTTAAAATCTATCTTCTTTTTTTAATTTAGAAGTCATGGTTAATTTCAGATTGGACAAATCTGAAAAGAGAAAAAAAACAAGTAATCATATATTGTAGATTGGGAGAACTACAAACAGAAAGTTGAGAAAGTTTCATCATAACATACTTAGCATGAATTGTAACCTCAATGGTTGTGAATATGAATGATGTATTAGTAACACGGTCAATGATGAAATCTACTAAATGTACATCATCATTTTCACTTTGATATTCCAAGCTAAGCTTGAAAACATTGGTGAAAGGATTTCTACAAGACAAAATGATGTACGAAATACTCAAAAAGTGAAGAATCTTCGAATGATGAGTCATACAAGTTAAGCACTAGAAACCCAAATATACCTCATTTGCTTATTTAGAATATTTGTTTAAACAAGAACTTTTGCATCCAGAATGGAAAGAATGTAATGAATAATCTCATCTCGTAACTTACAAAATTTGTCTATCTTCTTTCTTTGTTCTATCACTCTTCTTATCTTTTTTTTTTCCTTTGCAGAATTCAAAGTTTTCTCTCTTGATAAGTATAATGTTTGCTTTCTCATTCTTTCAAAATTTCTTCTTTCTTTACTTCTTTTCTAACTACCTAATTTTACAAGTAAGTTTTAGTTGCTACGAGATCATTAGTAAAAGAAATATTTTTAGTTTTATCTCTCTTTTTTTTATTTAAATTCATTTAGTCATATTTCATATTCTATTTACAAACATCATAAATACTAATAAAAATAATTTAAAAAATCTTAAATTCAATATTTTTATATAAATTTTACTTTAATATTGACTTTATACAAGTTTTACCGTTAAAGTAAATTAGCTGACATATATATTAGTATATATTAGTCACATTTGCCAGTTTAACACTAATTTTATTAAAAGAAATGTAATTCAACTTTTAAATAAACAAGTCAGAATCTAATTCAAAGATGAGGCATGTATAAGACATATTCATATCATAGAGACTCAACGGGTATGGGAAAAAGTTAGTTTGTTAACGCAATCATTCTTGAAAAATAATTGGACAAAATCAGAATTGGCACCATGAAAGTCGTCTTAGGTATAAAAGATCAGGAGATTTACACCACTACCATAAACGCTTACAACAACCAAAAGAAAATTTGTCAAAGTTTGGAAAATTATAGAATTGAGGATGAATCAAACCTAAAGAAAATAATTGACAAAAACAAAAAACAATGAATGATTTGTATCAATTCTTGACACCATCATGCTATTGTCTGCAAAATTTGTAGCTGGAAATAAGAGAATTTGATAAAATGCAGAGGCATCCAATATCAATTTAGAGTATGTCATGTTTTGAAAAGGTAGTGATCACGATGGGGACGATCGTAACTACGGACAAAAGAACAGAAAATTGGGAAATTTCAGAATATATTCTAATATATTAATATAGGAACATGAATTTATAGAAATGTTTTGAAGATTAGTTGTAGTTGTTGTAGGATATAAAAAGATAACTATTCTGCATTAAGGGTTGTGTTTTAAAATGGAAGATTTAGAGAGATTGAACTAGGATAAATAATTATCTGTTTTTTCTTTGTATAGTATTAGAATATAATGGATTAGATTACCCAAAATATTCTTAAAATATATATATATATTTTACTGAATATAATTATACTAATAGTACCTTCATTCATTATATATATATATATATATATATATAGCATTTATTACAGACACTAAAAGTATAAATAATAATAAAATATATCTATTGTCTACCAAAGACTAAGTATAAATTAAATACTTTAAGAATAGATAATTTTGAAAGATTATATTGAGTTTAATCATATGTTACTGGTACTCGATTTCTCTTGATTCGTTTGTAGCTAGAGTGTTTAGAAACAGTGTATTAACATAAAAACGTTTATATTGTAAAATTGTTAATTGGAATGTGGGTTGTAACAGATTCTCACTTTATATTAAGGACAAAAAGATTACATTGAGTTTAATCATATTTCACTGTTACCTGATTTTTCTTATTCAAATTCATACTAATTATTGTATACTAATTATTGTGTCTTAAATCATTATACATTATAATTATACTTGGACTGTAACAGATTTCCAATCTACGGACAAAATAAAATAAAAAAGAGGCATCAAAATATCACTAGAGATTCTAATTATCTAAAAAAATAAAGTCATCACCTTAAAGGAACTAAGAGTGAAGTCATCAATTTTTCTCAATCCCCCAATAAAACCCTAAATCAATTACATGAAAAACCTTAAAAGAAAAATAACAATGAAAGGAAAAAAGAAGGAAGAAACCAACCTTAGGCAAAGAGAAGACTTCATCCTCCACTTAGGTAGAAGAGGGGCTATGGTGTGGGTGTTAGAGAATTATATTTCCTTTAATCGCGGGTTATATTTATCATATTTTTAATTGTGGGTTATATATATCATATTAGTTGTTGAAATAAAGACAGTTTTAATGAAAAATTAAAATACTTTTAATGACACATCTTAATCTTTTGAAGTTGGTGGTTTAAGGAGAAGGACTTTGCTGAGAAGTTAAAAAAGGAAAATAGAAGGTTAAAGGTTGATCTTCAATATATCAAAATTAGAAACTTTGTGGTCTCATCTCATAAAAAAAGTCAGTCTCAAGTCCAGTAAGAGAAATAAGGAAGATTTTGATTGAGGAAGATCATAGCCATAAATAATCAACTGTCATCCATGGATACAAGTATGTGACTCTTCTACTAGATTCTGACTCTCAATAATTTAATGATGGCTGAATTCATCATTCAGAAGATTTATTCTATCAATTGGTATCAGACATGTTAAATTATTATGAATAAAGTTTTATCATTGGATTAGATTATGTTGATGTTATACAGGTTTGGAATTAAAGAATAAACGCACATAATTATGTTTGATGTTTACGTCTTTCATCTTATCTTATATAATTTATTTTGTTGTGTTGTGGCCTGGTTCCCGTACCATGTTATAATTTTTGTAATTCATATGAATTGTTTGTATGATATGCATAATAATGTCATTGTTTCATTTCCTTAAAAGCATATGTAATTTTTTTCTGTTATCACTTTGAATACGATTCACTGATCCAAGCCTTTATTTCCATTGTAATATCTGCTGCTCATATGCATTTTTTTTATATATGCATATGCAAATTTTTGATATGATGCTTATTATTTATACGGATAATAAACGACTTAAAGGAAGTTTATTGTTTGGCCAAACCTTAAGTTTATATATTTATTTATCTTTTGTCTAATTATGCAAGTACTAATCAGCCCAAAGGAAGATTATTATTTGGCTAATTGATAAAAAACATATGGAGTAATAAATAGGTTGCAAATTCTCAAGTTTCCATGTGAACACTTAGTCGGTCCAAAGAAAGGCTTAATGTTTGATAGAATTTCTTTTGACAATATTTGATTACTGCAATGAGAGTATCATTTAAATTAAGTTTTCTATCCAAAGATTAAAAATTATTGTTGTTCCAGGTATCTCAGTATGGATTTTCCAATTATTCTTGCTAACAATATTTTGATGGATACAATTGTTGTTGCTTCAAATGCTAATGTTTCTGCTTAAATTAGTAGCATCTCTATGCTAAATGGTACAAACTTCAAAGTTTAGAAAGATACTATAGAGATTATCCTTGATTATATGGATTTGGACATAGCTCTTCGGCAGGACAAACCCATTGCCACTGAAGAAAATGCTAATGAGGCTAAAATAGAGAAATGGGAGCTATCCTATCGAATGAGTGTAATGATTATAAAACATTCTATTTCTTAAGCATTTCGGGACTCTATTACTGAAGATAGCAATGCTAAAAAGTTCGTAGAAGATATTTAGCAATTCTTTGCCAAAAAATGAAAAGGCAAAGACAAGTAACCTTTTGAGCAAACTTATGTCTATGAGGTATAAAGGCAAAGGGAACATAAGGGAGTACATTATGGAAATGTCTCATCTTGCTTCAAAATTGAAAGCACTAAAGTTAGAGTTGTCTGAGGACTTACTCGTGCATTTGATTTTGATTTCTCTTCTTGCACACTTTGGACAATTCAAAGTGAGTTATAATACTCTGAAGGATACTTGGTCCTTGAATGAACTTATATATCATTGTGTGCAAGAGGAAGAGAGGTTACAACGATAACATAAAGAAAGTGCTCATATGGCTTCTTCCTATTAGAATAAAAGAAAGCGTGAGACTACTGTGGCTACACCTTCTCAGCAGAAAAAAACAAAGAAACAAAATGAGGTTTTAACTTGTTTCTTCTACAAGAAGACAAGACACATAAAAAAAGGATTGTGTCAAATATGTCGCTTGGCGTTCAAAGAAGGGTATGATTCTTGCTTTTTTTTATTGTGAAGTTAATTTAAGTTTTGCACCTATGGACACTTGGTGGGTAGATTTTGCTGCTACTCTCACATAAGTTGTACTATGCAGGGTTGCCTGTGGAGGCGACCACCAAGTGATGCTGAAAGATTCATCTATGTGGCAGATGACAATAAAGTTGCAATGGAAGTTGTAAAAACCTTCAGATTATGTTTTAAGACTAGATTATTTTTGGATTTATTTGAGACGTTTATGTACCGTCTTTTAGACGGTATTTAGTTTTTGTTTTTTGTTTGGACAAATTTGGTTATCATTATTCTTTTGAAAACAATAAAGTTAGTCTCTTCCAAAACTCAAGTGTTTATTATTAAGCCTTCTCCATGGGTCTGCAGCTCAAGTATTAATGTGCTTTCATTTATCTAATAAGAGCACGTACACTCACACATAATAAATCACTCACACAGAAATATTGAAAAGGGAATACACGAAAAAAAAGAGATCTTTTTTTTAAGAGCAAACATAGCATAGGAAAGAAGAAAAAAGAGAAACAAATTATTTTAAGGGATCAAGTTACTGAAGAATGAAGTTCCAGCCTCAAAGACCCTAATGTTGCAAATCACAACCCCTCCCCGCTACCAGCACCATGGTGCACCATAAGCAACGCTTCCAACCTTACGTTCTCCGTCGCACTGCCATCGCAGATCTTCAAAGATGTCCAAAGATATGACAATCCCATTTCATTTTCATCGCACCAGCACTTCTCTCGCCATTTTCTAAAACTACTACATTAATAAACCCTAAACTCTAAACCTACTACACTTCCGCATGTACCTCATCTCATTCAACTAAAGCCCCATACACCAATAACTCATCTCTTTGCACACGTAACCTCGCTCACTTTTTATCACAAACTCACCTCACCTACAATTTACACTGCACTATCCCACACTATCTCCTGAACACAACAATACCCTCGTCGCCTCGTTTCAAGAAAGCCTCTACACTCACCAGCGTAGCATGAAAGTGGCCCCCAGAAGACACGTGGCGCGTCTCTTTTATTCGGTCACCAACCTCCACCAAAATGGCCACCGACATCGTCACCCCCTTCCTCAATGCCTCATTCAACCACCGTATCTTTCACCACGCCCACCACACCACTGGCTTGTTACCTTTTCGATGCAGAGATCATAATTGGCATGGGTCCTCTTGGCAAAAACAAGTGTTTTAGGGACATTTTGAAGAAAAGACAATCGGTGAGGAAGCGACGCTGGTGACCATTGCTATTCCTTCCGATCAGAGGACTATAAGTCATCAATGCGACTGCTCATCCGCACGCTGTTCTGCGAAGCGTTTGCGACCATAAACTACTGTCGGGACTGCTCCTTCGCTATAATTTCTTGGCTAATATATAAATTAAACATTTTACCTGGGAATATAATTGCTAATAAATAAATTAGCAATTATATTAATGTTTAAAAAATAATATTTAAAATTTACATTTAATATATATATATATATATATATATATATTATGAATATCAATAAAGATATTATTTATTTATAATATACTTATATTATTAATATTATTTTTCTACCCCTTTTATCTGGAAAAGATGGTTCCAGCGGCAGAAGTGTATGGTACAAGATTATCATATGCATCGAAAAATTGGCCACAACAGGATGACGTTTGCGGATAGAAAACTGGATGAATCATTAGACACAACTCTTCATCCAGTTCCATTTTGTGAAGAAACAAAAGGATAATTATGTCAATATTTATCACGATAGTGATATTTATGCCTTCTCTCTCAAGGATAATCATGGTAGTGATTAACTCAAGGAAATCATATATTAACTCAAAAGTTTGTTTGTATTCTAGTGGAAGGAGAAGATCATTCATCCTACCAGAAAACATAAATAAAACCTACAGAAATAATATAAATGATTACATCAAGTAACAAGTAACAGTGTAATCCAATTATCAAATTATAGTAAAATAGCAAAGTAACTATTAACTAAATATTATATTTGAAAAAAAAGAAAGAATACTTACTTTAATGATTTCGGTCCACAAGGATATAAATTTTGTTATTCGTATTATTTCAAATAACTCAACCAAACGAAACAATAAATCATTATTTTTAGTGAACAATCCTACATCAATATCTATTTCCTCCTCCAAAGAAAGGTTAATCTCACTGTAAAAGTAATATAAATCAGAGTCACAATTTTTAAAATATTCAAGACTTGGTGTTACTAGTTCAATAACACAAACCACATCAAACATCTAGTTCATTCTCAAGCCTGATATATTCAAATATGTAAGATAGGGAGCAAGGATTTTGAACCTATTGATTTCACCAAAGTAGTAACAATTACAGAGGAACAAATGTTTAAGGGGAGGAAAACTAAAAGTGATAGTCTCAGTAGATCTGAAACAAACAAAGTTTGAGAATAGTGAGAGAATACAAAAGAGAAAATTGAGGAAGTTTCATCATGACACATTCAACACAAGTTGTAAGGACGGTGTATCAGTAACGGTCAATGATGAAATCTATTAAATGCACATCATCCATTTCATTATGACATTCTAAGCTAGACTTGAAAACATTGGTGGAAGGATCTCTATGAGAGAGGAAATGATGTACGAAATACTCGAGAAGTGAAGGATCTTCGAATGATGAGTCATGGAAGTTAGGCACCGATACAAAAACAAAACTACCTCCATCACTTACTTAGAGTACTTGTTTGAACAACAAATTTTGCATCCAGAGTAGAAAGTATACAATGGATAATCTCATCTGATAACTTACTAAATTTGTTTTCTTTCTTTACTCTATCACTCTTCTTATTCTTTTTTTGTTCCTTTGCTGAGTTCAAAGTTTCTCTCCTGTTGAGTGTGATGTTTGCTCTCCTCATTCTTCCAATTTTTTTCTTTCTTTACTTTCTCCTTCCCAAATACCTAATTTTACAAGTACATTTAAGTTCTTATGACACCATTAGTAAAAAGTAATATTTTTAGTTTTATCTTTTTTTAATTTTGTTTTATTTAAATTCATATTATTATATTTAAATTCCTAAAGAAACGTTCAATTTGCCAAAGGAACAAAAAAAAAGGAAAAGGTTTATAGAGCAAAGAAAGAAGACATACTTAGTAAGTTACTTAGATGCATACTTTTTACTTTGGATGCAAACATTGTTGTTTAAACAAGTATTCTAAATAAGCGATGAAGGTATATTTAGGTTTCTGTACCAGTGTTTAACTTTCATGACTCATCATTGGAATATTCTCCACTTCTTGAGTATTTCGTACATCATTTCCTGTCTCATAGAGATCCTTCCACCAATGTTTTCAAGCTTAGCTTAGAATGTTATAGTAAAATCAGTGATGTACGTTTTGTAGATTCCATCATCGACAGTGTTACTGATACACATCTATATTCACAACTATTAAGGTTCTTACAATCCATGTTGACTGTGTCGTGATGAAACTTCCTCAACTTTCTGTTTATAGTTCTCTCACTATTCTCAAACTTTGTTTCATATCCACTGAAACTACAACTTTTAATTTTCCTTCCCTTAAACACTGTACCTCTGTAATTTTCAATTTGAGTGTGGACCGAAAAAAATCTCTTGTGGACCGAAAAACTCTCTTGTGGACCGAAAAACTCTCTTGAGCCATTTTAAGACTGTGTCAATATGAAATATTTACATTTTCATGGTTGTCACTACTTTAAGTAAATCAATATGTTCAATATCTTTGATGCCCACCTTATATACTTGAATATATCATTGAATATATCAGGATTGAGAGTGGATGAGAAGTTTGATGCTAACTGTCTTATTGAGCTAGCAACATCAAAGCATGAATATTTTAAATATTGTGAGTTTGATTTGTATTATTTTCCAATAAGATTAACCTTTCTTTAATGGAGGAAATAAATATTGATGTAGGATGGTTTACTAAGGATACTGATTTATTGTTTCGTTGAGTTATTTGAAATAATGTGAATAGCAGAATTCATATCCTTGTGAACCGAAATCGTGGAAGTATTCTTTCTTTTATCAAATATAATATTTAATTAATTGTTACTTGCTGTTATCTTATTATAATTTGATAATTGAATTACAGTTTGATAATTGAATTATAGTTGTTTGATGTGATCATTCATATTGTCGGTAGGTTTGGTCTGTTTCCTGATATCTTAAATAGTGATCTTCTCCTTTCATTAGAATGCAAACTTTTGAGTTAATACATGATATTTCTTCATCCTTTGGTATACCTCAGAAGGTGAAAGCTTATTTGTTTTGTGAAATTTCATTATTTGATTCATACTTTTGAGTTAATACATGATATTTCTTCATCCTCTGGTATACCTCAGAAGGTGAAAGCTTTGTGAAATTTATTTATTTGATTCATATCAATATGAAGGTATGGAAAAAATAAATAAAGTAAATAAAAGCATTTTTTGTAGACAAAAAATACAGCTGATATTTTTTTTATTATAATGTTTTTAGATTAGAAGTTAAAGTTGTTGGCTACTTTGTTATCTTGATGTAGGGGATATATTACAAGTCTTTTTTGCTCTTTAATGTAAAAATTATGTTATAACATATGATTCCCAATTATATGTATAACCATCAAACAGATTCTAGTTTATGAGTTTTATTTAATTTGCTTTTGATGCTCAAGATTCACGGTTTTTTTTTTTTTTACTAGTCAACAGCTCTATGTTCAAATCCTATCTTAATAAATTTTTTTTTTTACTTTACTTATCACTTTATTTTCTTTTATAATAAATTATTAACTAGTTTTTATTAACTTTTACATTTAAAATAATTCAAATGACATTTATCAACTCCAATAAAGTTTATAGTTTACATTGATGGTTAAGGATTTACTTAAATAGAAATAATATATCTCAAGTATATTGGTTTAGTTTTTTTTTTCTTGAACAAAATATTCACTATTTCTTTGAGACGCATTAAATGGACTAATATCTACATTATATCAACTCCCATTTAAAATATATAAGTAGTTAGATAATGTTCAGACATCATGTTAACAAAATGTGGATAGAATACTCATACCAGTCAATTCTTTTTAAATTTTCTAAATAAATTAAAAAAATAAAATAAAAGTCAAATGTCATATCTAATAAGACAAATCTTCCTGCCCATACCCTATATCTACCATTAATGGTAAATACATATATTTAATTAGTCTTCAGCCTATCACTTGTACTATATCAGTTTTAGACGTTATAATTATATAAATTATATAACCTAAAAGACTATAAAAAAAAACTCTAAATAAACACAATTTGAAACAGTTTATAATGACAATAACATAGGTGGAAAAAAGTCTTAATTGGAGGAAAAAATAATGTTTTTCTTAAGTGACAACTTCATCCAATCTTTGAACTACCATGTCACTCACAGAATTCAGCGGTTCAATTAGCTACTAATCAAAAGTTGTATTAAGCTTCACTTAGTCTAGTTCTTATTTATATTTGTTGTTGTTTTACGATGTAATGTATTTAGGAGTGTTATGTTGTTTAAATAAAATAGTATTTAGTTTTCTAATTTGGGATGTTCTCTCAAAATAGTAAATTGACTGTACATTGTTTCTAGAAATGGTTTGTAGCATAATCATCTTAAATGAGTTGAAAGATCTCTTTAGACTTTTGATTCAATATATGTTTTCTTTTATAAAAAAATTATATATAATGAATCATATATTATTTTAATTAAATAAATATCTTATATAAATATTTGTGTCATAATTAACTATATATTATCATAATGTTGAATTATTTTTTATAAAATAAACATGTCATTTGGTTTGACTAATTCTAAGGAAATAATAAACTATTTCAATTAACTTATATAAAAAAAATTGAATTCAACAGCTTATTTTTAATATTAAAATATATAACTAAGAATATCTAATAAAGATATTATAAATATTGTTTTCATAAATGAAATTACACTTGCTTTATCAAGATATCTCAAACATTATCTTCGTCAAAATATAACTCGCAATTTTAATTATGTGAAGACTATTATAAATTAAATTATTATAAATTAAATTGAAATATCTTGACTGAATATTTTGAATCTTGCACGAATGACATGTACATAATAGAGGCATTATGTTTAGTGTATGTTAAATATTTGTTATTAATGTTTGAGCACACTAAGCTCCTTATATATACATATATACTTTTTGCATTATAAATATGTATGAAAAATATGATTAAGATAAAGAAAACAGATTATATTATTGTTGATGAACTATGATATTATTGAATCTGTTATTCATAGTGTGCCTTGACTATACACTCATTTCTCTATCATCCAGCATGTCATTCCTATGTTGATGATATCCAAATACATCAGTAACCAGGTCACACATTGGATTATTATTAAGAATTCTTTCGTTATCTTCTTGCAGCATTACATGTGTTTCATCTGTAATATTTACTCCTATTCACTACCCATGTTTGAAGTCACACTTTATATCCAATTGAAAAGGCTTTAAGAATCAAGTGCTCATACACTACTTAACCACATTGCCATTTGTTAAATTACATTTTTGACATGGACATATTATCTTTCCCCTCACACCATTATTAACCAATGCAAAGTTCAAAAATCCAAGTTTTCAATATATTCAAGTGTATCTCTAAGCACATTTATCTAAGATTTATCCATTGAAATGAGAGTAGACAATATAACTTCATTTAAAAAGTTGTATTTACATCATTTAAAAAGAACAATAATTATAAAAAAAATAACATATTAGTTCTAATATCTAAATAGTAAATATAAAATATTTTTTAGATGTACTTTTAAATTATTTGTTGACAAAGACATTTATAATTTAATCAGTTTTTAACGTCTATGCGTCTGTTTGGCTAGTTCCATTTAAAACAATTTAAGTCTACTTTGGCCCGCAACCACAGTCACCAGTACATGAGTTAGAGTTAGCTGTATAGGCTAATAGCATCGTTAAGAAAAAATAAAAAATATAATTGAATCTAAATTTCAAACTAAATTGGAAGAGTAATGATAAAAAATTAAAAACTGAATTGGAGTAAGATATAGCCTAAAAGGTGACACACGAAGAGTGACATAGAAAAATTTAGTTGAAGTCATGAATCCATAAAAATATTAGCTTAAAAGTTGCTAAATAATTACGGTTGCTTCAAATGAAAGTTGGGTATAAAGCAAAATAAGGTCCCTAATGTAAACCTGGCTAATAACTTAATAAGATGATCAGGATTCCATTCCAACAAGATACAAAATTCTTTTTCTTTTTAATTTATAACAAATAATATTATTAAGTTTTGCTAAACATTATTTATCTTAAAAAAAGTTCTTTTCACAAAAATGTATCATATAGGTTCAAATTCAGCAAATGCTATATTAAAAACTGTACACACAACACATAAATAAAGAAAAGAAACAATGAAAAAAAAAGTTTAAAAATTCGTCATACCAACCAGTTTGACGCAATTAAATTTGAAGAAGATCCGTCAATTTGCAAATGCCGGTATCCACTTCAAAACCGTCAAAGAGAGAAACAAAATTAATAATAAAAATAATATATAAATGTTAAATAAAAGTAAAATAACATAGCATCATCTAAAATTTATCTAGAACACTCTCTCGAGACGTTTTATTACTGGTTTTTAAGCTTTTGCATCATAGAAGGAAAAACCCAAAATCAAAAGTTATAAAATGAATAAAATAAGATTATTTTCGGCCTATATTTACTTTGACGGTGAAGGCATCAAAATCTTTTTGTTTCCCAATTTAATAACTATTACGAGATATAGAAATTAGTAGAAAAGAAAAAGATAAAAGTTGATAGAGGAGAAGATAAAAGAAGAGGTGGTGGTTAAATACCTTTATATAGGACACGGAGAAGGCGGAAAAATCCTAAATGAAACTGTTAAAAGCAAGAGGAGAAGATGGAATTGAGATAGTAGTTTTATAATACAAGGAAGCGGCGGCGGATACCGTTAGAGTTTTATATAAGAAACGTATCTTTAGTTGAAGTAAGAAACACTAAATTTTATAATATTTAACTTAAAAAAATAATTAATTAGTTCAATAATAATCATTGAATAATATTAATTTTATAATATACTTCAGAATAGAATAAATTTTATATTGAATAATTATTCTAAAACAATTATGTTAAATAAAACTATAAATAATTTTATTCCTATATTTAGTATTAATAATTTTAACTTTTTTGTCACAAATTTATAACATAAACTAATTTTTTAAAATCCATTTTAAATATTTTTATCTCTTTATTATATTATTAAGCATCTTTACAAATTCCTTTTAAATATTTTTTAAGATTAAAAAAATTAATAAGTAAACAAATAATTACAAAAGTAATTAAGAAAATAAAATTTAAATTTTACATTTACGTGCATAGCCAAATTAATATTTATTTAATTTAAATATTTTTTTCTTATTTATTTTATTTCACAAAATTTATTATAATATTTATTTTATTATTCACTGGTCTAAAATTTAAATTATATTTTCTAATATTATTCATTATTATTATTGTCTTTTATTGAAAAATTACAAAAAAGTAAACTAGAAAAATTATGCCAGAATTCGGTAGGTATAAAGGCTCTAGTAAAAAAGTTTAGCTTTTTGTTTTTAACCAAAAAAAATCTAATGAAAAAAATTTGAGAGGTGTTTTAACCCAATTAAAAAAGATAAAAAAAATACAACAAACCTCCTAAAGACCAACATCTGCGTAACAACGACCAACAAAGAGCTGCAATACTGCACTACTAAATGCAATGAAGACCAACAAAAGTAAGGCAAATTACCATTAAATGGAAGTCGGGTTTTATGGTTGAATATCAACTTTATGCACCTTATAAGTTGAAAATTATCAATACTATTTTTTTTAAACAAAGTTGTGACAATACAACGTGACTTAAAACTATTATACCATTTTGTGAACAACTCCGCCCATTTCTTTGTCAAACCCATCCACTTATTTTTTTGTCAAACCCAAGTATATATAGTAATATTTTTTCAAAAGACCGGTTAACTCTAACAACAACAGTATTTTTGGTTATTTTTGTAAATCCTATCTCACTTCTTGTCTAGATTAGTCAGAATGCTCCCTTAATCGATCTAATATGCTTCTGCTGCTTCATGTACTTGCAATCTCAAGAGAGGTCTTGCATACACTCTGACATTTAAATCAGAAAAAAATCTAAGTAATACAGGATTTAGTAAGATAAAATAATAGTACCTTATATGTTGGAAATACCTTCCCTTTTATAACATTTGACTAAGCCTTACAATAACTGGGCTAGAGACCAATAAGCCTTCTAACTATTAAATTGGAAGCCCAAAACTAAAAATCATAAAAATGAATAAAATGAAATCATTCTCAAATTACATTCCCCATGATTGTAAAAACATCAAAATGTCATTGTCTCCGAATTTAATAACTACTATAAAGCATAGATGTTGGTAGTGGAGAAAAACATAGAAGTTGGTAAGTTGAGGAGAAGAAGATAGAAGTTGGTAGAGGAGAAGAAGAAGGTAGTGAGGGTTCAGGGTGACAAATAAAAGGTAAAGAAATAAAAGAAAAAAGATAATGGTGTTAGCACAAAGAGGCGACAGATCTTTATATAGGAAAGGTATATTGAAAAAAGATAATGGTGTTAGCACAAAGAGGCGACAGATCTTTATATAGGAAAGGTATATTGAGTTGACGTGAGAAACACTAAATAAACTTACTTAGTTTTAATAATTTTCAAAAGATTAATAAATACCTTAAACTTTGTATAAAATAATTAAAGATAAGATCTTCCATTATTAAAAAATATAAAATCAACAACTTCATCTTAAAATATAATTTAAATATAAAACTCTCAACATAATAATTTTTATTTATAAATAAATAGAAACACAGTATGCTGGTCTCAAATTAATAATATTATTAATCTTAAAAAGTTTTAATCAGATTTATAATATAAATATAAAATTTATTTTATATTTAAATTATATATAATATATTATATATACTCTTCTGATAAATTTTTTGAAACATGAGAAAAATGTATTCTTTAGTCCTTAAGATTTTTAAATTTTTCTAAACTAACTTTTAAATTTTATATCTCTAACACTATGGTGAGACTTTATATACTGCTGCACATGTTATAAATTTATCTCCTGTTGTTGTTTTGCAAGCTAATGTTCCTGATAAAGTGTGTTATGGAAAAGATATATCCTATAATCATCTTCGTGTCTTTGGCTATAAGGCATTTATGCATGTGTCAAAAGATGAGAGGTCTAAATTAGATACCAAGACAAGAAAGTGCATCTTCATTGTTTATGGTCATGATGAATTTGGTTATAGATTTTATGATCCTGTTGAAAAGAAGCTTGTTAGAAGCTGTGATGTTATTTTTGTAAAGGATCAGACCATTGAAGATATTGGGAAGACAGAAAATCAGAGTCTTCGAGCACTGTGGTTGAAATCAATATGTTTAAAATCTTTGCACTTACATATTTGAATATATCAAGCTTGAGAGTAGATGAGAAGTTTGGTGTTGACTGTGTTATTGAGCTAGCAACACCAAGACTTGAATATTTTAAATATTGTGACTTTGATTTGTATTATTTTCTCAATAAGATTAACCTTTCTTTGGTGGAGGAAATAAGTATTGATGTAGAATGGTTCACTAAAAATATTGATTTATTGCTTCGTCTGATTGAGTTATTTGAAATAATGTGAAGAATAGTAGAATTTATATCCCTGTGGACAGAAATCATTGAAGTATTCTTTCATTTGTCAAATATAATATTTCGTTAATATAGTTACTTGCTATCTTACTATAATTTGATAATTGAGTTACATTTGATGTGATCATTTATATTATCTCTAGGTTTTATCTTACTAAGATAAAATCTTACTAAGATCTACATTATATCAACTCGCATTATATCTTTGGCTTAACACCATTAAAAACAAAATAAAAATAGAATTAAATCTAAATAAACATTTTCAAATTGAATTAGAAAAACAATGATAAGAGATAAAAACGGAATTGAAATAAGTTGTAACATAGAAGGTGACACAATAGAAGTGACATTGAGAAAGTTAGTTGATAGCATGGAGAAAGTTAATTGATAGCACGAAACCGTAAAAAAAATAAAAAGAATAACAGTTTAAAAATTGCTAAATAATTATTGCTGCTTAAAGAATGATGCAATGTATATATAAAAGTAGTGCATAGCCAAGCAGATCTCATGCAAATATATTATCAGTGGACAGTGGATACAACAATTACTAAACAATTACTGCTACTCCAAATGGAAGTTGGATATGAAGCAAAACAAGGTTCCTCAGGTGGACTCTGTCTAATGGCTTAACAAGATGATCACGTAGGGTAGAAGTGCCCCTGTTGCACTTCATTCCAACAAGATACAAAATCTTTTTTTTTTTAATTTTTTAAGTTTTGCTAAATATTATTTACTTTCAAAAAAGTTATTCACAAAAATGCATCATCTTATATTATATTTTTAGTAAATGTTATATTAGAAACTATACAGACAACAAATAAATAAAGAAAAGAAACAATAAAAAAAGAGTTTAAAAATTCATCACACAAGCTAGTTTGACGCAATTAAATACAACTTACTACTTTCAAGAATACCCGTCAATTTGTAAATTAAAAGTATCCACTTTCAATTTGTGAAAGAGAAGAAGAAAATTAACAATAAAAGAAATATAAAAATGTGAAATAAAAGTAAAACAACGGTGTCATACAAAATTTATTTGAAACATTCTTTTAGGGTTTATTTGGTTTAGGAAATAGATTTGAAAGAATGAATTTAAAATGAAAGTGTATGGAAAGTTTTGTTGTTTGGATGAAGAAATGATTAGACAGAAAAAATTTACACAAGTTTGTAAATAATGCAATAAGTATAGTTGATAAAATATTTTTTAATAAATAAAATTATAATTAAAATTAATTTATATTAAATATAATTAATTTTTTAAATATGATTGATAATTATCATTTTAATTAATAAAATTATAAAAAAAATATCAATTATTTTAAAATTTAAATTAAAATAAAAAATTAAGTTATTATTATTAATAATAATATTATTTTATAAATTTATTTTGATTATTAATATAATTTTAATTTTATTATTATTTTTTATTATTAATTTTTATTATCATTTTACAATTTTATTATTTTTATTATTATAATTATTATTAATTTTTAATTTTAATATTAATATTAACTTTATTTAAATTTATTTTAAATTAAAATATTATTAAATTATTAAATATAATTATTAAGCTAAATTTATTTGCATAAATGGATGTATGTAAGCTTGTATTAAAATCTATTTTTGATTGATTTTTCAAATGTTGTATAAATAGGTTTCTTTTATTTTTTTCTTTTGAGAAAAAAGACAATATGTAATGCATGAGATAAATTTTTGTATATGTATAATGTTTTTTTTTTTTTTTCAAATCCTAGAAAGTATGTAATGTATGTTAGAAAAAAAATTAATGTTTTTATTTTTATTTGCAAAATCTTTTTTAGAGAAAAAATAAAAATAAAGCATACAATGCATGTGAGACAAAATTGTTTAATGTTTTTTCAATTTTTTTTAGAAAACAATAAAATATTCAAGACAAAAATGTGATTAATATTTTTAGAAAAGAAAATGAGATTGACGTTTATGAAGAAAGAAAAAAGTCACTCAAAGGAAAAAGTGTTGAAAGTTTACCAAGTAAACTCTCATGAAAGAGAGATGAGTCACAATTGGACTTCTTAATTAAGTCTTTTCTAGCCAGAGTTTTGCTTAGACCACTCTCTCAAATTTTCTTTTAAAAATATGAGATTGATCTTTTTTTAAAAACAAAACAAAAAAGTAGCAAGACATGTTTTTGAAATCCTACTTTTTTGTTTTTCAGTTGAACTATAAGTGTGGAATATGTCATGGAATTTAACATGGGATCTGAGAAAAGTAGCATAATGGAAGGCCTAAAAGATAGGATAATAGTCAAGGTATTGAAGAATGATTTAATTATCCTCAAGGAATTAGGGGAGCAGTTTATGGTAGTGCAAAGGACCATCTTCAAGAACCGATATGAGAATTTATTAGATTTATTGGAGGGGAATGTTCAAGTATCTACCTTCACTGCATTATCTCAATACTGTGATCCATGTTTTACCTTTTGTGACTTTCAACTAGTACCAACTTTCAAAGAATTCTCACAAATCCTGGGCATGCCAACAGACCAGACAATACCTTATTAGCACTCGGAAGAAGCTCTCTCCATGATCGCCCTATCTAAGATCATACCAGCACCTGTGAGGGAGTTGGAAGATGAATTTATTACTTTGTGTGGCATGAAGGGATTTAAGTCGAGTTATTTGGAAGGACATTGTCGCCATCTGTCGCACCTTGGATCACGACGAGTCGATCAAAAATTAATTTTAAAAAAACAATATTTAAATTTAAATTTGGAGTCGCCACTATAGTTTATTATGAAAAACCATAGAAAAACCAAAATTAAAATGTCTACGAACCAAATTCAAGATTCGGGAGTCGGTTACAAAGGCAATGCCTATCTAGAACGGTACCTTTAATCAAATTAGTAGAAATAAGTGTGGTTTTACAAAATATCATTTTTCCCAAATAATAATAACAATAATATGAATAAAGAAAAATAAAATAACAAAATAAACAATTATAAAAATAAAACAAATAAATAAACAAGAAAAAAAACATGTTAATAAACATAATACAAATAAATAACAATTTTGCAAATAAAGATAATAAGCAAAAATAGGATAAATAAACATATTTTTTTTGGGCCTGTCAAGGATTGACTTTGGTCCTTAGTATTTCCACAAAGAAGAAAAATCAGGATTCACCTAGTTCTAATTTAAAAATTTGAAAATCTGTTTGATGGTGTTTGATATTATTTTTGAAATTTTTATATTTTTATTATTTTTTTAAAAATTATTCTATATATTTTTTCCATATATTTTTTTAAGAACCATTTTATACATTTTATTTTTTAAAACTGTTTTATATTTTTTTAATTTTTAAAACCGTTTTCTTTATTTTATTTTTTAAAAATTGTTCTATATTTTTTTATTTTTAAAACCGTTTTATATTTTTTTATTTTTAAAATTGTTTTGTATATATTTTTTTAATTTTTAAAACTGTTTTATAGATTTTTAATTTTTAAAACTATTTTAGTTTTTTTTAATTTTAAAACTGTTTGATGTATTTTTTTATTTTTTAAACTGTTCTACATTTTGAAGTACTTGAGACAATTTTTAAGAGGGATACGACAAAGATATATGGGATTCGAGTGCAAACAAAGAAGAGTGCAGACTAGATGTTGAAGAACAACTTGAAGAAGGGGCAGTGTTGATTCAAATGAAAATGATTTTGTTTTTAACACTAACAAGTGGTTCTCCTTCTAGTGAATCAAATGAGGATGATTTACCAATATTGAATAATAAGAGGGTAAGAGGAACACCATCTTGGATGATAAATTTTGAAATAGGTGAAGGTTTATCAGATGAAGATGATTTGAATGCTGTGTTAATGCTTATTGCAGATGACCCACTTACATATAAAGAAACTGTCAAGTGTAAAAAATGGAGGGATGCAATGGCGGTAGAGATTAAGTCAACAGAAGAGAACAAAACCTGGGAACTAATTCCTTTACCAGAAAGAGTGAAACCGATTGGAGTTTGTTAGGTATCCAAGTGTGAGTCTAAGTCCCACATTGAGTAGGAATGAGAAAGTTGAGCAACATATAAGAAAGAAGACCCACAAACCCAATGCCTTAAGGTTTTGGGTTGAAGGTGGTGTCATTCCCTTGTGTGGGTTTGGCTCAGTTCTCATTCTTGTGAGATCTCCCCGGTTTTGCCCCCTCGGGTTACCCAACAAGTGGTATTAGAGCCGGCAATGACCAGCTCATATGAGTGTGATTAAGGTACTCGTATTTGAAAATGCTTCCACTCGAGGGGGAATATACCAATGTCGAAGGGACTCTCTCACTTGAGGTTTAAGTGTGTAAACGGAGGTATCGAGGGGGAATGTACCAATGTGGAAGGGACTCTCTCACTTGAGGGGGAGATTTGTTAGATATCCAAGTGTGAGTCTATGTCCCACATTGAGTAGGAATGAGAAAGTTGGGCAGCATATAAGAAAGAAGACCCACAAACCCAATGCCTTAAGGTTTTGGGTTGAAAGTGGTGTCATTCCCTTGTATGGGTTTGGCTCAGTTCTCATTCTTGTGAGATCTCCCCGATTTTGCCCCCTCGGATTACCCAACAGAGTTAAGTGGGTTTTCAGGACTAAACTCAATGAGAATGAAGAGGTAAGCATATAAGACAAAACTAGTAGCAAAGGGTTAGGTTTTAAGGACTAAACTCAATGAGAATGAAGAGGTAAGCAAGTATAAGACAAAACTAGTAGCAAAGGGTTATGCACAACAGTAGGGAGCTAAACTTGACACCATCGATTAATACTTGCTTTAGCAACACAAAATAACTGGGATATTTTTCAGCTAGATGTGAAGAGTGCATTTCTTCATGGTGAACTGAGTGAAGAAATCTTTGCAGTTATAGCCATTGGGATATGAGAAGAAAGGTGAAGAAGACAAAGTTTACAAGATAAGAAAGACATTGTATAGCTTGAAGCAAGCACCAATGACATGGTATAGCAAGATAGAGGCTTATTTTGTTCAAACGAGTTTTGAAAGGTGTTTATGTGAACACACACGGTTCACAAAGTGGAAGGAAGAAGGTAAATTCTTAATAGTAAGCCTTTACGTTGATGGTTTAATATATACTAGAATTGATAAAAGTATGTGTGATGACTTGAATTCAATGATGTTAGAGTTTGACATGTCTGATTTGGGAAAAATAAAGTACTTTCTTGAAGTTGAGGTGATACAAAATTCAAATGAAATTTTTGTGTGTCAAAGAAATTATGCACGTGAAATTTTAGCAAGGTTTGGAATGGATAAAAGCAATTCAATGCATAATCCCCTAGTCCCATTCACAAAGTTGACAAAAAATAGAGTTGGAACCAAAGTTGATAAAACTTTGTTTAAATAGGTGGTTAGTAGTCTGATGTACTTGACTACAACTAGACTTGATCTGATGTATGGAGTAGTCTTATTATCAGTAGATTCATGTCATATCCAACTGAATTTCATTGGCTTGCAGCAAAAAGACTCTTAAGATATGCGAAAGATACAATTGAGCTTGGAATACAAAAAATGTGAGTGCTATGATTTGGTAGCTTACACGAATAGTATTTTACTGGTAATTTGAATGATCGAACGAGTATTTCGGACTTTGTTTTCTTACTTAGTTCTTGAGCTATTTCATGATCTTCTAAGAAACAGTTTGTAGTGACATTGTCTACTACTATTGAAGTTGAGTATATAGTAGTTGTGTATTGTGCTTGTCAATGTATTTGGTTGAAAAGGGTGTTGAAACAACTTTGTCACAAAGAAGAAAAGAGTACTCTGATTTAATGTGACAATAATTCTACCATAAAGTTGTCCAAAAATCCAATTTTTCACGGAATGAGCAAACACATTGATATAAGGTTCCACTTTCTCATAGACCTAACAAAAGATAAAGTTGTGAAGTTGAGTTACTGTAATTCTCAAAATCAGGTTGCGGACATAATAATAAAGTCTCTCAAGTTAAAATAGTTTTTGAAGTTCCTAAATATGCTTGGAACAGTTGATGTTTAACTAGTAAACTAAATGATATTAACATCTAGTTTAAGGAAGAGAATATAATAATTACTTTTCTGAATTTCATTTACTGTTTATAATTTCCTACTTATTAAGGATATCAGATGAGGTTATGTTATTTTTACTCAGTCATTCAGATTAGGTAATGTAAACGTGAGTTAGCTTTATTTCCAGTTTTTGAAAACGGCTAGGAAGCCAATAGGCTACTAAGCCCATAGGAATTAAGAAAGTGCATCTGTACATTTATGTGCATCTCTATTCTTCAAATCAATAAAATTCTCTCTTAATTTTCTAGCAATTGTTTTGCTTAGTAGTTGTTTTCCTTTAACAAGCAAACCTGAAGAAAATAATTAGAAAAGCAATGAATGGTTTGCCTCCATTTTCGATACCATTATACCTTGGTCCGCAAAATTTGCAGCTAAAAATAAAAGAATTGACGTAACATACAGGGACATCCCAATATCAATTTGGAGCATGTCATGTTTTTGAAAGGTAGTGATGATTATGGGAACAGTTGTAGTTATTTGTAGTTATGAATGAAAGAACTGAAAACTGGGAAGTATTAAAATATGTATGATCCTAATATTAGTATAGGAACATGGGTTATGGAATAGAAATGTTTTGAAGATTAGTTGCATAGTTATATTGCCTAGAAAAAAATAATGGTTATTCTGCAGGATATATAATTGTCAATTTTTTGTGTACAATATTAGGACGTAATCTGTTGGACTATCCTAAATATATATTTTATTATATAAAAAACTTTCATTTAATATACTTCACTAATAGCACCTACATATTATATATATATATATATATAATATACAATAAATTATAAGTTTTTAAAATTATTAAAATAATCACTCATTTAGAATACATGAATGAACAATCAACCTAAAGTCCAGAACAAAAAATATGCAATGAATAATTTATTGAGTAACTTGTTAACTCTGTTTTCTTCTTTGAGTTTTTTTTTTTTTTTTTTTTTTTTTTTTTTTTTTTTTTTTTTTTTTTTTTTTCTTTTCTGTTTTAGCTGAGTTTGAATTTTCTCTCATAAAAAATGAGGTATTTTCCATTCATTATTCTTTTCACTTTTTCTTCTCTCTTTATTTTTCTCCTCTTTATCAAATACTTTTACAGAATACATTTCACTTCTTTTTTAGTTCACTTTGTT
>Ga0209489_104555_pt1 | contig 25388 bp, 12 predicted proteins | sample SiratrowhiteBW_FD_187527 | JGI IMG/M metagenome (GOLD analysis project Ga0209489, IMG submission 187527) | Root nodule microbial communities of legume samples collected from California, USA - Siratro white BW (SPAdes) (version 2) | ecosystem: Host-associated > Plants > Roots > Nodule | place...
AAAAAAAAAAAAAAAAAAAAAAAAAAAAAAATTTAAAAAACCAAAAAAAAAAAAAAAAAAAAAAAAGTGATTTCAGGGTTCTATTACTTACAGCTGGGTTTCTTGGATCATCTTCGGGAATGTTTCTTTCAACCTTGCCAACGAGATCAGCACCAACATCAGCAGCCTTGGTATAAATGCCTCCACCAACTCTTCCAAACAAAGCCATAGAAGATCCACCGAGACCATAACCAGTTATGGCCTCAAAAAGACCACCCCAGTCATCACCATAATAAATCTTAAACAAGTTGATGGCAATGTATAGAACCAGAAGACCGTTTGCAGCAAGGAGAAAACCCATAACTGCACCAGATCTAAACGCAGTAATGAAGGCCTTCCCAACACCCTTTCTTGCCTCCAGAGTCGTTCTTGCATTGGCGTAAGTTGCAATTTTCATTCCAAGGAATCCAGAAATAAGTGATGTGATGCCACCAAGCAGGAAAGATATTGTGCTGAAAATAGCCGTGGCAAGTGCTGGCTTACACGTTTTAGTTTTATCGTACGTGCAAGGCTGGTAGCTTGTGCTGAACCCTTCCACAGAACCAAGGAAGAGGAATATCAAAATGGCAAAAGCCACCATGAAGATTCCCACATACTTGTATTCAGTAAAAAGGAAAGAGGTTGCTCCTGTTCAAGTTCAAACACGAGTATACTTTAACATCCTCCAATGAGCACTAAATGGGAATAAGGACAGGCAATCGAGTGGATTTCCAACCAAATTAAAGGACAAATAAAATGTAAAACTCCTGTGAAGCACTGGTTTCAGCAAAAACCAAATCTACTCTAATATTAAGTATAACAGGTCAAAAGAATAGATCACAGTGTTTGGAAATAAACTATCTACAATAACAAGGTCAAAATTAAGAAACAATAAAGAGCTCGTTGAAGTTTAAAACAGGGAATGAGAAGAAACGTCGTAATGCACTCAACTAGAAAGAGGGACCACGGGGCTACATGTTAATCATAGAAATCCTTTCATCTGCGATTATTCAAAAGCTTCAAATACTGATAAATATGAGATGACAGTGGTCATAGAACATCATCTCTAGAACCGCAGACAAAAAAAAAACTAAGTAACACCCAGAATTTGGACAGAGAAAAAAAGCAGATAACTTTCGCCCTCAAGAACAAAAAAACAAGCATAGAAAGAACAGAGAAGGACTAAACGGCACTAAACGGCACTAAACATAGATAATTACTAATTTACCACAGAATTTGGACGTGCGGTCCAAATCGCATAACCAATATAGATATTTTTTCTAATAGTTAAATAATAATAAAACAGGACTCAAATCATATTCCAGATGACCAAGCAGCTCAAACCCGTTTTAGAGTCCATGAAATAAAGAAGCTCTCAAAGTAGGAGTATAAAGTTCACAAACACAAAAACTCAAACAAGGAACAACACAGTAAAAAAAAACACAGAAAATAAAAAATTTAAAACAAAGCTTTTGTAATCAAAACCCAAACAAGGTATGTAGGGCGAAGCACGAGAAGATCCAGATCTACCCAGAAATTAGAAACGCACGCCGACACAACAAGTTCCAATCTTTAAAACTCTTTCCGAAAAGCGAGGGGCTCCGGGATCGAGGGTAGATCTCAGAAGCCCAATAGAGAAAGAGAGAGAGAGACTGAGAGTGAGAGTGAGAGAGAAAGACCTTCAGAAATGGCGTTCTGGATTTCGGCGCATTTGACGACGACGTTGTGGTCATTAATGCCCTCCTCCTCTTCGATGAGGTAGTCGTTGTAGCCATTTTTGCCTGCGGCGTTGGGAGAGGCGTCTCTGACGGCGGAGAGTTTGACCTTGGAGACGAGAAGCCACTGGAAGAGCGCAAAGGCGATTCCAATAACGGCGCAGACGGGAATGAGAACCTCGGTTCCGAGATCTGGGAGAATGGCTGCTCCCATGGCTGGAAGAGGAGTGAGAGAGTGTTTGAGAGAAAAGGAAAGAGAGAAGGAAGGAAGGAATGAGTGAATGAGGGAATGGAAGGGGTGGAGAGGGTTTTATATGTGACAGAGAGAGAGGATAGGGGTGGAAATGGTATGGTATGGTGACTGGAGAGACAGAAGAGGGTGTGTGGCTCACAATATGAAAATTTTACCAATATCTGTAATTTGTCTATACCTAAATGCCAGATCTCTATTTTAGGTCACTCCCAAACACACTCACTTTCCTTTAGTTTTTTTTTTTTTAATATTATTATTATTTAATAATTACCTTCACTTCCCCACTTTAATATTAACAATTCCTCTCTAGCATGTTTAGCATGTCCTTTTATTTAATGTTCAAAAATAAGTTACAAATTATAAGTAAATACACACTAATTTCTTTCCAAAATCAGGGAGTTCAATTCTTTTTACAGACATTAACAATATCAGTAAATTATTATTATTATTATTATTACCTGAGACCGAGTACATTAAATGTATAAATAATTTTAAGAAAATTAAAACTTTAAGAAGTTTTGTTAATATTATTTGGAAAAAAGTCAGTCATTCTAAAAGAATAAATAAATTATACAGACATTTTGTTAAAGCAATGTCTAGTAATTGTTTAACAAAATTTATATTTTCAATATATATATATATTATATAACAAGGTTTACAACTAAAGGCAGTCTAGTTGTTTCAATTAATTAATTATTTTTAATTTTTAGATTTTAATGTTTTATGTAGTCATAATGAGTATATAATTTAACCCAATATTAGGAAACAAAAATATTTTTCCACTAATTTAAAGCATATTTTTTTCGTTAAGAATATATCTCATTTATTTAAGAGATTACTTTTTTAAAAGGAAATTGTTTAACAATAATGACCATTTATTAACCACTCTAACCAAAACAGCTTGACAAAAAGGGAAAATCCTATAATGTTATCTTACTGATTTTTTAAATGAACATAATGGGATAAAGACAATAATTTATTCTTTGTTGTTTTATTACGATACTATTTAATCTTTATATTTATTTTGCCTTGCCACTTATATTTGTTTTCTGTATTGGTCTATTTGTCTATATATATATTACCTATATTTAAATTATAGTTGCTATTAAAAATTAAATCTGTATCGTTCAAATATTTAAATTATAAATATTAATTTAAAAAAACTTATATTCTATAATCATGATTAAATTATATTTTTTTATGATTTCTATAATTTGTGAAGAAATACAAACTAAGAGTCAATTTAAAAAAAAATATGTAAATTTAGTGAAAAAGTATGAAGAAGTAATTAGCCTATTTATATGTGTGGATCATAATTTATCACACTCTTGGTTTAATGTATTTCAACTTATCATCTATCCTATTTTATTGTTTTTATTATTTTATCATCATCTCTAAAACTATTTAAATATTTTTATTGCTCTATCATTAGCTCTAGAATTATATATATAATTACATAAATTATTTGATTGTGGTAAAGAAAATTATATGTAAAAAGGTATTTAATGTATATTTAAATAAAAATATATTTATCTTTTATTAAAGTTTTGTTTAAAATAAATGAAATATTTACACAAAATTTATAAATATATATTAATATATGGTCCCTTGCAAAAAATTTAGTTTAATATCGGATTGTATAATTCAATGTAACTCGTATTTTATAATTTTTTTAAAGCTAACAAACTCTTTTTTAGTTTTCCACTTATCTTGAAAAATAATAGTTTTACTAAAAAGAAAGTAATTTATTACCACATCAACTTATCTATTATAATACTTATAATACTGTTATTGTACTTTTTGCTATACATTTTATATTCTAGAGTTAGCTTCTCACCTCCACACTTATGAAAATGTTTGTATATAACTAAACTGAAATCATTCATTCATAGATTTTTGTAAGCATCAAAATATATGAGTGTAATTTGTCTTATTATTTTTTATGATAATCACCAAAATTTAATGAGTAAAGAAAGAAAAATCTGTAGTCTTTTAAATGAAAAGCATAGAAATTTGTTTCAAATAAATATTACAAGTTTATTCGAATATTTTATTGAGAGACATTTTTGGTAGTCTTTCTATTTACAAGGCTGAAATTCAAAACTTTTTCTTAATGAAATTGAATCTAATATCAATCGTCTGAATCTTTCCAACAGCATATTTAGATTTTAAATTATTACAAATGTAATTATATTAAAAAATATGTTTCTGGTGCATGTTAATTATGTTCTTTGTTGTCTCCCATATCTTAATAGTTTAAAATTAATATTTTAGATATCACTATTTTTTTTTTCTTCATCAAGAAATAATTTAATTCCAAACTATAATTAGTATTCTACCATGAAAGGATGACAAATAAGATAATTAGAACAATTACATACTACTGATCTATTAATGGTGTTATGTATTAAGACAACAAATTGAGGAAGGAATTACTAGTTGTGTTGAAAGTAATATCTCAATCTAATGCCCTAATACAAAACTTAAATTAAAATTGGAAGTATTAGACTATGTAAAAGCATTAGATTATTTTTTAAAAACTTATATTATCTGTGTAATGTATTTAAGAATACCCATAATGATTGTTATTAAAACTATTATTTTCATAAATAATACTTCAAAATAGACAAAATAAATCATTTATGTTATTCATTAAGAATAATATATTAAGACTACAAAATGTTTAATTTTCTTATTCATAAAATGTTGTCAAGTCCCTTAATTTTGTTTACAATTTATTGTTTCATTAATAGGAAAAAAACAAAAAGAAATCGAGCATGGAAACTACACATAACAAATAATAGTGAAATACATACACCGACACGACCTGTGTGAAACACAGAGAACCGACCGATTTGGAAGCATTATTTAGAAACATCCAATTCATATATATACACGAAGCAAACTACACATCAAACCCTAATGTGGACTTCTCTCATTTTGTTATTTAAATTTGCATGATTCTGATAATTACTCTAATCATATATATTAATGATTAAACAGTGCCAATGCATCCATTTTTTATCCTTACTTATTATTAGTATCATGTTATAAAGAATATCAACAGTTATATTATTCTGATAAATAAATAAATATGTAGCAAGCAGTTAGATGAGAAATATCACTCAGTTGTTAGTGTATGACTTAAGTATCAAGTCAAATAATTAATAATATATTTCTGTTTTAATTATAAATTGAACTAGATGGAAAAAAATATATATAATGAAATATGATTAATTTTCTAAAATTAAGTTGGAGATGATAAATCACAAATAGACATGTAAGAAAACATTTTATTATAAATTATTGTTATATAATATTTATACTGAATAAGATAATTTGTGAACAAAAAATATTATGACAAATATTTAATTTTAAATACCAACCTAACATCGGTAAAAGTAATCAATCATTGTATTTGTTTTGTTGATAAAGTATATAACCTAGTTAATATATGACTATTCATATATGTTAACCTTAACTATTATGTATTTAATTGAATGGTTAGTCTAATTTATTATTATATGCATTTATGATTATGTTATAATGGTGTATTGGCACATGAACATGTGAAAAAAAAGGTATATACAATAATAAATAAATATCTTATTTTTTTATATGTTTAGCTTTTATTTCAGATATTTATATTTAGAACATGTAATATAAGTATATACTATATATTCAATTTAATTAATAAGATGTAATTTGTATGTTTTAAAATATTTAAATGTGTAGTTTTGAGGTGCTATAATTGTAACATTAATCAAGTTAAGAATGCTTACATTGTAGTAAGCAAATAAAATGTTATAATTAGAATTTTTTTCGAAGTTAAATTTCCGTACACTAATATAAAAAATAGAATTTTAACTAGTAAAATATTAGGATAAGTGTAGACTTTTAATTAATTAGTGTATAGGCGAACAAAACCAACACAAATGCTCATCTTATTTATTTAGCTAGTACTTTAATTTTCATGGGTATTTATTTGCCATTATTTTTCCTAAAAAGTTGCAAAATCAGATTATTTTTGTAAAATTATTTAAAAAAAAAAAAAAACTGGTGCACCAAAACCATGGGCACTTATTTGTGTAGCTGTTGTAATATAAAAATATAAATAGTTCTCAAATTGAAACCTTTAATGAAAGCCAGTGTAATTAATTTGACAGTCCAGATTGTCAACTGACAGTATAAAAATTGGAAATAAAAATATATGTAATTGGAGTTAGGTTAGGCAATGCATGATCAATTAATAACTGATGAAGAAAACAAAAAGTCTAACTTGCCTACCTTAACATAAATAGAGGATCAAACTTTAATCATAATTTGAAAATATGACATTCATATATTATGATAAAAAAAATGTTACATCATAACATCATAAAGAAAATTTATTTATGTCACCCAGTTACTAATTGTTTGTGTGTGTAAAATAATAATTATAGCCCTGTTATTGATTGAGAAAGGAAAAACATATTCAGCTAGATATATTTAAGCTCGGTACGCCATAGTGTAATAGTGTGACAATGCCTAGTTATAGTAACAAATAAGCCACTAGAATTAGGTTAAAGATGGGAAATTTAGATTATTGGTATGAAATTAAAAATTTAAATCTGTTGGCAACCACTGATTCATATATAGTAATACCGAGTGTGGTATGTATTCGTTAAATTATACAGTATATGTTATATATAATTTATTGTATTTTCTCTCTATATAAAAACACACTAGGAACAAATTTTATATAAGAATTAAAATTTTTAAAAAATATAAACACATGGTAAAAATGACTCTTTTATGAAAGTTAGATAATGTTATATAAATATATTAATTAAGGATAATTTACTCTTGATGCTTTGCTTTTCTCATGTTTATGTATTTATATATTTGCTATGACTTATATTTTTATATTCTTTATTTTAGGATTTATATCAAAAATTATTTTTTCATTCTTCTAATCTGTTTTTTCTTTTCATTTTTATCATATTGTATAGAATTTAGTTTGTGATTGTGATAGGTTATAAAGTGGTGTAATGTTTTGCAGTGTGAGATTTTATTTACAATTCAACCTAGCATGTGTCTTTTTTAACTCATTGTCCCAATTTTGTCGTGATGTGACGTATCTTGAGTTATATAATCTTCTTCTTTTTCTGTTTTTGATTTGGTAACTTTACAGTGAATCGTCTTATTCATTTTTTTCTTTCTTCCATAAATTTACAAGTTTTTATCTTATTTCTATTGATATTCTTTTAAAAATAATGATAATATTATAAATAATATTGAAATTGGAAATTGTGGGATGATATTAATATTATTATAACTCAATATATCCACACAATTTCTTAGTTGTCTCATGTTATTATTGATAATCTACTTTCTCAATATGTTTGTAAGTTTATCTAATTACCAAACTTGTTTATTTTTATTCTTTTATGTTTATGTTGACCATAATTTATAATGTGTATGAGTATTTTTCTTTTTATCAAGATGATGTCATTTATTTACTTTCTCAACAATATGTGTAAAAGTATATATATTTTTATTGTCTATAAGACTTATATTTTAAACTCATATCTCTCCGTTCAATGGTTCTATAAGTTTAAAAACAAAGTTGGATAAATTTGTTGAGTATTACTTGTTTAGTTAAAGGATTCTCTAAAAAAAATATGGTCTAAATTATACATAAATTTTTGTCCCGGTTACTGAAATAAATAGTATTCATATTCTTATTATTGTTAACTTTGTTGATTGATGAAATATTTTTTTTTATAAAAGTTATAAATATGATTTTAAACGGTAATCCGAGAAAGAAAGTATACATAATATGGTCTGTAGGTATAATCTAACAGGAAATACGTGCAAGTCAAGAAAAACATTATATATGAAATATTCTCTTCATTTATGTTTAGTTGGAGGAGTTATCCATAATTTCTTAAATTTTGTTATAGTGATTATGATTATTCTTCTTGATTTTTAACTCAACAAAAAAGATTTTAATATCTAAATTATTTTTTAAATTTATATAAAAAACACTATCTTTTATCTATTTAATATAAAAAAATACATTGAATTTTTTAAAAAATATATAAAAGCTGGTGCTAGAAAAAAAAAACAAAATAACTGTTAACCGATTTTAAGTTTCTAATTAAGTATAAAATTTTTATAAATTTGACCCATTAAAAAAGGTTAATAAATATTTATTCCTCAAATTAATATAAAACAGATAATAAAGTTATTTAATTACACATTCTAATATCTTATATTCAATAACAAAAAATACAATTATCTTTCCAACATAATAATAAAAAATAATACTTTATTAAAATAAATAAAAATAAGTGATATTATTTAAACTCCTAAATAAAAACAAGTTAGAAGCCCCTAGAAATTGATGTGTTTCCAGTGTAACTATTTATTTAAGTACTTACTTACATTATTACAACTGTGTTTATTTAATCTTTGTATGTGTTTCAATGTCAGCATGATATTGAAGGCCTGAGATATAATATGATTCACATCCACAGTATAATTCAAATCCACTGCTAAGGAGTGCTGAAACATTCTTCACTCTTTCTATTATTAAAATAACAATTCATAATTACAACCTAATGAAAGTGGATTACTAATGAGATTGATTCATTTGACACATATGAAAATAATTTTTTTTTTAGAGATTTTTAATTTTAAATGAAAAATAATGTTTTGAGATAGTTAAAATAGCTTTGTAAGAGGGCATGTGTGCTTTCAGTGGTAAAACGAACCCGACCATATATATTCCACATAAGGCAAAAGCACCTTTTACTTTTTATTTTTTTCCATGTAAAAACACATATTGCTTTAAAGAAGATATATACGAATATCAAAATAGACTCCTTTTTTCTTTGTTTGGTTTGAAGTTTATTTTTGTTATACGTGTAAGGCACAGGCTTGTGTGTGTTTTCAAAAGCATTGGGTGCCCGAATAAACTTTTTGCCATTCCCCCACTTTTTTTTCTTTAAAATTTACAAAGTAATTCAAACTTTTGTAGATTATTATTATTATTATCTTCCCTTGTTGATGATAGTTCGCTGTCATTCAGTTCGAATGAACCAAATCATGCAATTACTTTGTGACCCACCATTCTCATATTTTTTATTCTCACTCAAATAGTAGTTAACACCTTGTGCCTGATTCTGACACTTAAATAGATTCTCATAAAATGACCTATTTTTTTAAATAAATAAATACATTAAAATGGTAGAGCAAATCATTTATTTGATTTGTACAATTAGATGAGATATTTTTTTCACAACAACAGAAGAAAAAAAAAGCAACTCATACCTACCTTTTCCACGTTCATGATTCCATTTCATCGTTCCCAAAACATAATCTCTGTAGTTCAAATAGAAAACTCAATAGCACACAGCCAGAAATTAACTATAATGCCCAAATAATTAAATCTTAGTCACATTCAGATGCGAAATAATATTTCTTTAAAAACAAATGTTGATTAAATCTAAAATTCTAATGAATGGTTTGCTAGATAATATAATAATAATGATGATAATGAAGACCATTATCATTTTCAAATAATCATTATAAAATTATAAATTATTATAGATAAAATATAATTTTAAATTTTAAATTGTATACTCATTCTTTAATGTCAAATCAAATAAAAGTTCATCAATAAGTTCTATCACATTAAATGTGAAAACCATAAATTTTAGCCTGTATAAGTTAACATTAATTAAACTAAATTTTAATGTAATTAAAGCACTTTTATTCTAATTCTTTTTAAAGTACATTATGTTTCATTGACTAAAAAACTATCCATTTGCTTAATATATAATTTGTGTTAATCATTAGAAAAAAGTCAATTAAATGATGAGAAATTCATTCCTAGTAAAATAGTAACTATATGAATTGTATGTTTTCAATCGAAATAAGCAACTAGGGTAATCAGAATAGGTTAATGTAAACGATATCTAATCCACTCTATAGCAAATAAATTAGATTGGATATCCAATCCAAATTCCAATATTAGATAGTTAAGTTGAATTGATTCCTATTAATTTTTAAATAAAAATTAACTTATCAAAGAGTGACCTATAATCAGGTTAAAACATCATATGTATATCTTTAAAAATAAAATTATTTTATTACTAAAAATTAAATTATAAACATTGATGCTTCAATTCATTAACATCAATAGGTTCACAAGCCAACAAACAAGTATTGTTAGGTTACCACCACAAGTACATGTAAACTAAAAAAAGAAGAAGATGAAAGTCAACCAATAAATTGATCCAATCAAAACTATTTTGAAATTGTAAAAAAAAAAAGGGCTGGATTTTATATTAAAGTCATTTTAAAACTAGGTTAAAAAATTTGGCCAATTCAAATAATTTATTAACAAGTTAAATGAGTCTAAATAAAGAAATTAGTCATCCAATTCAAAGGTTTCTATCCGTATTGAGTATTAGGCACACCCATTTTCTAATTATTGTTAATTAAATTTTATTAAAACTATAAAATTAGGAGTTTAAATTATAATCAATGAAATGGAATGTGAACATACCAAATACTGAGTTTTTTCAAAAAAATGTAAAAAGAAAATTAAACACGTCGTAAAAGTTATGAACATGTCATTACTGCAAAATGGCAGTGATCTTGATCCTAGGTTTAACTTTTGTAAATGAAAAAAAATTATTACAATATGAGACCATTAAAAAGGTTTTGGTATGATCATTAGAAATGTTTCCTACCGATGAATAAAAAAATATCATTTAAATAACAGAGTTTTGACATGAACATTTATATGAGTTGACATAAAGGTGGAACAGTTACACGACAGTGACCGTGAATCCATTGTCCAAATGACCACTCACAGACATTCACCGGTTTCAATTTGTTCACAAATCACAAGCTTGCAAAGACAGCTTAACCACACGCAAATTATTTATCTCCATCAAACCCCAATTAAACCCCCTCCGTTTGCTGTCACTTTGTACTTTGCAGTGTGCCATACGAAACTAACAGTATTTAATTATTCAAATGAAAAAAAAAATGCTTAAAGTCTCAGCAATATTAGCAACTTAATACATTATTATTATAATACCTACCAGAAGGCACAGAGGGAGAAAGGGTTGAGTGAGTGAAGCTAAGAATGCGCTGTCACGGGTGGTGGAGGGTCCGAACGGGTCCGAATGGGACCAGACAGACACAGGTTGCTATCAATTTCGGAGCCCACACATGAATGTGTGTTGCTGTTACCTCCCCTTCACCATTTGTAATTTCCTAAAGGTAGATCCAAATTCTTCATTTGTGGAAACTAGATTGTTGTCGCCTTTTCAAGCTTTGGTTGGAAGAAGTTTCCATAGGATTGGGGTCACCATAATTAATCATCACCAAATCAAAATTTTGTAAAATGTGATAAAGAGAAATGAAAATGACTAAATTATGAACGAAAATTGCCAGAATGTAGCGTAAAAATAACGTTACGAATTATTTATTGTTTAAAATTTGCAATTGTAAACTAGGGTTAGGTTGGGAAGGTCCCGCATTGAAGAGTTACTCAGATCTCACCGACAATTACACGTAAGCTACAGTTTTGTGCCGGTGACTCAATCCTACGTGGCATCTATTCACTGTACTTATTTTTCAAACTTATAATTGTTTTATAGTTTTCTTATTTACTAAGTTAGTTAGTATTTCACACGTGTAGACATGTTTATTGATTTCATAATGATAATTTTTTTCTCTTGATTTAAAAATAAAATTAAGACACAATGTGAATAAATTGATGGTGTTTGTTGTGGTTGAAGAGCTAGATTTACCTTTTGGTATCACTTTCTTGATTATGGTCAATGAAATGTGTGATTTGTTATTGGGCTCCTAGTTTTCGGCTGGGTTCGCGGTCAAGCTGGGAACGCAAAAGGTGGTCAAGTTGACCCAAGGGGTGAGTGAAAGACAGAGACAACCCTGAACATGGGAATCCAACATTTTCTTTTCCTTACTTTCACACTTTCAATGTGTAAAATTAAAATATAGTATTTTTTTTTAAATTTTCTTTTTCTTTAGATTGTTCTATTCTTTTTTCGTTTTTCTTACTTTAACCCTTTTTTTTGTAGGTAGAATCAAAATTCAATGTTTTTAAAACAAGTTCATTTTTTTTTTTCCGAAGCTGAATTACATCAAACACGAGAGTTTGTGCGTAAGAAGATCCTTTGAGCAGCCATTAATGATGTTTTGCTCTATTAAAAATTATCATAAGTCATTCTAAAAAATATTTTGATTACTATGTCAACAGTTAAAAAATATATTTTTCAAAACAAAATCATTAAAATCATTAAGCCCTATCCAAAAAGATAAAGAGTGATAAATAGAGATTTTTCTAACATGATAAGATTATGAAAAACATGATATGATTTTTTATTTTATTAATAAAAACATTTATATTTTTCAATTTTCAAAAATGACATTTTTCTTTCTATCATAAGTGTATGAGCAGTACGAATAGTGATGATGGTAAGGAAAATTCTACTATTCAATATTGTAAAAAATTATAAAAATCGTCCATCGTTAGCTTCGGAAGTTTTGTTTTTTCTAATTGAAATAAGGTTAAGATCATTAAAAATTATATGAATCAAATACGAAAGAGACCGGAGAAAAAAAGTGAGGACAATGATAAATTTTCAAGTTCATAGTGTCATTTAGATTTTTTAGATGGATTGATCATACAATTGAATATTATTTGAAATAATTGTAGAAATTTGTGAATTATTTAAAACTAATTTTAAATTTTTTATTTAAAAACGTATAATTTATTTTTTTATACCTTTTTTCTCATGTTTATTCTTTATACATTTTTTTAACTCGGTCTTAGCTAGATGGCCTCTAACTCGATCTTATTTTTTTTGACGAAGGTGGTGTTAGTTTGAATAAAGTGGTGACATCACTAGCTAGACCTAAATTAAGACGTTGTCAATTTAGTTAACGTTGGAGAATTCTCGATTTCACATTAGCTTTTTTTATTAATATTAGAGAGTGATTGTTTCCATATCAAAGTTAGTCATAATTATATTTTGACCAAAGTTGTTAATGTAGATTGAAGTTAATTTTTAATTTGTGCCAATTAAATTTTTATTTTTCAACAACAGTATTTTTTTTATTAACGTCAATTAAAATTATTTTTGTTTTTGCAAAGTGACGGGTCAAATATCTAGTATGCCAAATATAAATTTAACCAATGGTGTAAAAAAATAATCTTCACTAACTTCTTTTACGACAATTATAATCAACATTAATAATAAATAATATTGACTATTTTTAATAGATAAAAAACTTTATAAATACTAATTGAAAAGTGTTAGTAATCTTCGATCGTGTTTACCGACAAATATAAAGGGATAACATTTTTTTAATTCATTAAATATTATATATTGGTATAAATGATATATATATATATATATATATATATATATATATATATATATATATATACTATGAGTGAGTAGGGATATCTCATTCTAATAGTAAGTGTAATGACCTATTCTTAATTTGAATTTTCCATTTTATTTCAAATTAATCATTCAATTAGGTCATAGATGCACACTTAATTCTCTGGTAGCAAATGATAGTATTGCATTAATGCATCTATTCTTTATTAATATATGTTTAATAATTAATTGAAGATGAATAATAATATTATAAAATTTTCCTTACGAGATATTCCAAATTTAGAAAAAAATAATTTTTACAAAAAATCCTACTTTATTTTAGAAACCATATACATTTTAATTAAATATAATTACTGTAAATTTTAATGATAATAATATTATAATTAAATATGTTTGGATATACTTATTTATAACATTGACATTATAATTGATATTATTTACAATTATTAAATATAAAAGTTTAATATGATGTTATGAATTTATTAAAACTTTAATGTTTCTAATATATATTTATATTTTAATTGATTTTTTAATAATCTTAATTTTAATTTTTTTAATAATTTATATTTTAATTGTTTAAAATATTCATTAGTTTTCATAAATAGTTGTATAATAAACAGTTATACAATTTTTTACTTAATTACGTTACGAGTATAGTAGTCGTTTACAAAAACTATGAAAAAAAATATACTATTTATTATTTAACAAAATATTGATAAAAATAATAATACTTTATATTTTAAATTAGAATGAATTAAAAATTCAATATATCTCTATTGTAATTTTGATGTTTTAGAGAACTATTAAAAAAACTATATTTGATTAAAAATAAATTTTAAATAAATATTTAAATATAATTATATTATTTAGAATACATATTGAATATAAATTTCAATAATAATTTTAATAAACTAATAACATTAGATTAAAATTTATTATAAATAAATAATCTCTCTCTCTCTCTCTCTCTCTCTCTATATATATATATATATATATATATTTAAATAAAGTAAAATATTTCATAAAAATGATTTTTTTAGAGTGTGGATATCTTATTAAGATAAAATTTTATTATGATTTTTTAGGAGAGATTTAATTGCAATTATAATCTAATTCTATAATTTCAGCAATAAATTCAAAATTAAGTAAAAAAATTAAAAAATAATAAGTACTCTAATTGTGCCATCATTTTTTTCTCATTCAAAGCAAACATAATGGTTCATGATCACAGTAGTGACCAGTAATTAGGGAGGGTAGATGGAATATAGACGGTTAATTTTGATCCATGAAACTCATAATACTGTAATTTTAATATACTATTAATATATCATTTAATTGCTAATAAAACTTACTTATAAGTAATAATAAAATCAATTACTTTTTTATTTAAGGTACATTTTATCCTGATAAATAAATTAATATTTTTATTAACAATTGAATGATATATTAATACGAAAAATAAAGTCTTCAATTTCCTAATAATTTTATATTCGCATAATTGTTAGATATCATATATTATAAGTTAGTGGACTTTGTTTAACCGAGAATAACTACAGAAGTCTCATTTGTACGGTTTGTGTTCAATCCACGTGTTACCTAATTCGAAACATGTTATTAAATTACTTACCTAAAAATTATTGAAAACGATACCATGTTATTTGTAATGGTGAAAAGGAAATTCACATCTAGTTTCCACTTTCTTCTAAACCTAATAATTATGCTTTTATTGCTGTAAACAATGTATTAATTTATTTTAATCTCATCTTCTCATTATTTATTCAGTGGCATGTTTACCTTTTGTACCTGCAATAACTATCTCTATATATAATTGTGGTATGATTGTCATTTTCGAAGAACATCTTTTCCAAATTTTAAAAAAGGAAAGAACCAGATCGATCTAGAAAGGGTACCCACAGGATTGTGATTTGCACGACAAAGTTAATCAGATTAATTCCACCACATAATCATAGTAGTTAAGAATTTGCTTTACCACTTTATCACAATTATTTTTTGAACCCTTCCTTAATGATAATGCTAATATATTAAAACACTTTTGTTAGGGACAATAGATATTCCACACGTTATACTCCTCCCAAACTTCCTTCCAAATATGTGAACTCGAATTGACAACACCAACTTGACCTTCAAAATCAAATTAAAATATCTCCCAAATGCCTATGCGAAAACCATTCAAAACATGCTTAGTGTGTTATTAATTAAACGGTAGTTAATTAATTAACAAAGAAACATATCTCACGCAAGTTCACAATATCTTAATATAATCGAAGAGATAAAAACCACATCGGATTGTTGTAAAAAAAAATCATTTAACGTAAGACTAAATCTATTAATTTCCTGTGAGAAAAAGTAAACGATGCAAGTGAATCGTATCTTTACTTGCAGTTGGGGAATTTTTTTGTTATGGTATGATAAAATAATAAATAGATGATGGCACTTTGCGTTGCTTAGGTGTGGCACGAAGTTTTGGGATAAGATTTGGTTTTGAGAGAACCAACCACAGACTTTGCGTCAGAAAACTGCTTGTTCAAAATTGTGTGTAGAAAACAAATTATTTTTCAAAAATGAGATGGATTGTAATTATTTTTGTTGAAGTTGTGAAGGGATTATTGGTTGTCTCTACGTTGCAAATTGAGTGGGTAGTCACCATTTGGAAGAGTATGTGTGGACATGGTGCATTCCCCCTTGAAAGTCGCAAAGTTATCGAATGGAGTGGACAAAAAGGACATTGAGTTTTTTTGGGTATGTGACCCTTATCTACTCAGAATGATTCCATTCATGGTGGTTACTTGTTTGTATTTATCACATCAGATAGGTTCAATAAATTCTGGTCGAGTCTCAGACAATTCTTAACCAATTCCCAATTCCCAATTCCCAATTCGATTATGAATGGTTCCATTGGATTAACTTTGGAGTGTAATTTCATGTGTGAAAGCGACCTAAATTTGCATTGAATTTGATTGGGTTAGGTTTATACAAATTCAATTCATGTGTGACTAATCAAGGATGGTTCAAGATGACAACATTTGACAAATGTAAAACAAAGAAATATCTTGTTTTACACAACTTTGTTTTGGTATATGGTTCGTGTAAGAAAAGGCAACTATTTATATATATATACACTACTAGTGGTAGTAGTAATCTTAAACGTGTCAGAGTTCTTACATGTTTTTAAGATAAACAAACCCATTGAATTATTATATGGTATGGTTATTGATTATGATAGGTGGTTCTAGAAGATTCTTGTGCAAATTATTGTGGAATGGTTATGTGCTGATAAAATCCAGAGTGTTAAGAGCGTAAGCTCATGAAATTGTTGTACAAGTTCACATTCACAAACTCCTGGCACATCGAAATTGCTTTCAATCTGTGATGATGATTGTAGAAAATTGGATATTCTCTTTTGTACCTTTTGGATCCTTCCTTTTGACCCCACATCTTCAAAGCATATTTTGGATCTGTGTAAGGCTATTCAGTTTCTAGGGTTTACCGTTTTTTCTTCCTTCCTTCCCATCTGTTTGTCACTTCTTACATTACATTACCAGATGTTACTCATTCTGTGTTTTAAATTTTCATTTAATTAGGTTAGGTTTCATTATTATTATTATCATCATCATGGTTAGGTGTATCTGATATGACTATTCTTTTCCTTTTTAGGATATGAAAAAATTATTGAAAATTTTCCACCACTTTCGATTCTCTTTTTTGCTTATGGCGTTCTTTGAATCTTAAGGGTGGCTGCCAAAAGCTTGGTGTAGAGTTAAATTTGATACTGAGATGTTTTTCATAGATACTGAAAGAGGAGGGTTGTGTTTTTTTATGGGCCTGTATTCTAGGAAATAAACTTTTGAGATTTGATCAGGGCTTGTGAGAAGAGAAATTTGCCTTGCCCTTAAAAGGGCTTTTAATTCCTGCACTCCGTGATTACTAACTACACCCTCATACTTCAGTTAAAAGCCTAAATACCTTCTCTCACTGTACCGTGTACCATGTCGCCGCTGCTGCAGTCAAGGCCTCCTCACCCCTGTACTTTTTGGAGGAGAAAAAAAAAGTAAAATGATAAATTTAATTCGAAACTTATTCTAAAAATAACTCATTTTTAAAAAAATTATTCTGAATATTCTATTCTAAAAAACTTATTTTAAAAATTATTTCATACATTTTAAAAACTTGTTCTAAAAATCCTGACTTAAAAAGTTAAATATAAAAAAGAGTTTATATATAAATTTTTTTCTAAATTTTTTTGTTCCAAAATACATTTTTTCGTTCTAAAAAACTTATATTAGAAATTATATTTCAAAAATTTTATTATAGAAATTATGTTATGAAAATTTTAAAATACTTCTTCTAATTTTTTTGGGGGGGAAGATAATATAGAAATGACGTATACTAAAGATAAACTAGTTATTTTCAAAATTATGAGGTGCAGTTAAAAATTGAGATCTTAGGAAGAAAAGGCTTAAATAGTCAGTCATCAGCCGGTTTCTATGGAACAAATTCTTATTTTGAGTTTAATTTCCTTCCTAATTTTTTCTTTTGACTTATATTTTCAATTTCTGAAAATACATATTTGAACTTTTCTTTTTGACTTATAGGCATTTCGATTGTCTTCCACAGTCTCTATAGCAATATGTCAACCATTCATAATCAATTATATTAATATTTTTATTATTCTCGGTTTTTTTTATTATCGATTAAGGAAAATTAATAGATAAAATAATTATTGTAAAGATAGTACCGTTCCGGAGGAATCAAACTCAACACTACAATCCTCATACTTAAGGATCACTTTTGCTTAATATACAATTTATTGGATATAGTTAATCTTGAAGTAGTAAAAGAGGAACGAAAATATTGTATTTTTTAAATAGTTTTTGAAAGTAAAATAATATTATTTTATGGAGAATATTGTTAGATTTTTCTCTTAATTTGATTAATATATTACTAACTTAATTTTGAATGTATAAAATAGACAAATAATTTTTTTAATTTAAAAAAAAATAATATTTGATTACAAAATTGAAAAATTTAATAAGATCAAATAAATGATTAAATTTAAATGAAAAGTTAGCATATTAGTTGATAAAAATTAAAATATAATTGATATAAGGATAAAGTATAGCTATTATATGATAGCAAAGAAAGATAAAAAAAATGTTTTTATATATTTAAATGCAAAATATTTGTAATTTTTTTATTCTTAACAGTAAAATATAACAAATGTTATCATGTAGTTAGATACAAAATATATTGTAATTTTATGATTATCATTTGTTACACACACAAAAAAAAAAATGGTTATATACCTAGTTACCAAATATTGTGATGAATTTTTTTTTTTCTTTACAATATTACATGTATAATACACACCTATTACTCTATCTTCTTTCTCTCATAGAATATGAATATTAAAATATTTTAAGAGACACCTCTGTCGTTTTATTACTATTATTATTTCATATCAAAATAGTGGAGTAGTACGTAAAGAATTTTTATATTTTGAAAGTTTATGAAGAAGTACATATATATGTATTTTATTTTATTTATATATTTTAGATATGTAATAGATGTGCTATAAATTCGACTTTTTTTTGTTTGTAATGAAGCTAATATGGTATTCAATAATTTGAGACTAAGAACAATGATAAATGTATCTGAAAAGATAAATTTGTAAAAAGAGAAAATTAAGTACAAGTTAACTTGATGAAAATATGATATGTTAAAACTAATAAAAAAGATGTTGAGTGAGTAAGACTGATCTTTTTTTTTAAGAAGTAAGGTACTAAAAATATACATGAATGTCATGTACAAAAATAAACTAACCTGACTTCCACATTGTTAGTTAAGAGTGATAAGTAAAGCTCAAAACTAAAATATCAAATTTAGTTTATAAGAAAATTAATTTTAATTTTTTTGTTCTAATTTTTTTATAGAGAAGCTTAACAAACAAATTTCTAATTAATTTGTTCTAAGTTAATCTTAGCTTCAAAGAAATTCATTTAATTTTTTTAAATACTTGTGGAAAAACTTTTTCATATAAATTATAAGATATAAGATTAGCTTTCTGAAGAAGTTTATACGCAAATCTTTTTACAAAATAACTCATTATTATTATTATTATTTTAAAGCTAATTTTAATTTATAATTTATTCTTTCCTTAAAATGTTAATCTGAAAACTTTTTTTAATAAGATATTTTACAAAAGACTAGTCTATGTGGCGTAGCTTATCTTAATTATACAATCTGAACTAATTACACCTAAAAAAGGGGAAAGTTAATTAAGTATTGTCTAAAATTTCACAAAAGAAAGAGTGGGTGAGAAGAGTAAAAAGGAGAGTTTGCATGTAGCAAACCCTTTGTCGAGTACTAAATGCATTTTTAGCGTAACAAGATTCGACTCAAAGCCCAATCTCTATTGGGCCAATTCTTCCTGCACCTCTATAGATTTCTTTTGCATCTTATAAATATGAAAATTTCTATTTTATCTTTTTTAAATTATACAATTTAAAAGTTATTTTTAATTTTCAGATTATATAATTTAATTTTTTTAACTTCTAATAATATAATTTTTAAAAATTATTTTCAATTTTTGAATCATGCAATTTGAAAGTTGTTTTAAAGAAATACTTCCATTATACAATTCAGAAAAAGTAAATTTTAATATTTATAGGGGTGAACAAAATTCTTTGGAGGTGAAGAAAGAATTTGTCCCTTTATTGTTCCATAGGCCCAGCTTAAGTAATTTTCACTTTGCCAGAATCCACCAATTGAACATGCATGAAATTTATAGTCCAACTACAGGCTGCATTTATATCGCTAAAACTAAAGAGGGGAGAAAGTAGGTTTACTTAATGGCAGTTGTTTTGTACTTAATAAATTTTTGACAAATAATGTTTTTTTTTTAAATTGATTTATAAATATTTTGTTCTTCGTACACAAATAAGTAGAATAAAGTAAAAAGTACTTAACTTTTATCCTTCCTCATAAATATTAACCAACTTTTTCATAAATAATAATAAAAATTTAATAAATATTAAAAAATATCTATATTTTTTCAAGTAACATTAAATTAGTTATCACAAATTAAATATTTAAAAATAATACATTAAACTGAAATTTTAAAACTAATTATATTAAGTTGTAAATATGTTAACAGCATCCAACCTCTTTTTATTATTGTTAAAATATGACAAAGATGTTTATGCAAATGTGAAAAAAAGAAAAATTATTTAATGTGTAAATTTTAAAATAAAAATAATAAAGATATTATTGACATATTAAAAATTTTATAATTGCGTGGAGCATTTTGTATCGTGTAAGAAGCAACGGCTTTACTTAATATAGATAATTACACTCATACATAAATTTTTTAAAATTTTGTATTTATTTTATTTATTTATACATTATATTATTTTGGAAAAATACATACGTCTTATTTTATATATTATTACTACTTTTATTATTTTCTTTTATGTGGAATAATAAAAATTTTATAAATTAGGACTTTTGATAATAATTATATAGGTTAGATCACATTAAAGACAAATTTATATGTGGTTCTAGTTAAAAAAAAGGTAAATCAATTTTCAAAATTTGTAGACTTAAACATAAATTTCCCACATATTGCAACATGTGTGCTTAATTTGAAAGTGTAATTCAAAGTTAGATTGACATGAACACAACTTGAAAATGTGAACAAGACACACTACCAGTCATATAAATGTAGAAAAAACTATTACACCATAAACCAAAAATTTGTATATAAGAACTAATATTTGGACAAAGTTTTAGGTTACATTTAAAATAAAATAAAGACAATTTTTTTTTTCTGGGGTCATAGCCCCTTTTATATATATAACGTAGGTTCATCCCTGTTTATATATCTTTTTTATTCATCTTATTATAAATAAAGTTAGAAACTAGTCCACACACATGCACTTTCTATAAAAATATTATAAATCGTTCATTTTTTTCATCACACACAAAACCTTTTATTTTGCTTTAACGTCGTGAAACCACATATGCACTTCGCAAACGTTAAACCCCTCTATAATTGGTGAGGTCTTTTAAGCCGTAAACTCCATTTAGATATTTTGCTTTTACTATTTTTACAAGATTAATTATTGTTGAAAAAATAAAAACAGTTTTCTGAGTCTAGCCAGGCTCAAAGGGATTGACATCCTTATTCGTGTTCTTCTTCTATGGGTATGTTTTTTTTTTTGGGTTTTTTTTTTTTTTTTTTTTTTTTTTTCTCATTACTTCCTTTTTCTTTTTCTTTTTCGTTTTAAATTGGTGTAGCATAATATTGTAATGTAATGTATTGTAAAATTGAAGTGGACAAAACAAATTTTTTTTTTCTGGAGTTTCTTGAAAAGATTCCATTGATGAACACCTGAGAAAATGTGATGTATCTGCCAAGCTTATTTCTAATGGAATTTCCATTTTTACTATCACATTAATTTATTGTCCTTAAAAAAAAAAAACAATTAGGGAAAACTAATTGGCTTGCATAATGTTTTCACCTTAACTCGAAGGGGGGTTTTAGCGGGGAAAGGTTTTACTGGGCAATATGTTATCAATTGTTGAGCTAGTTTAAATTTTAGTTTTTTAAATTTATTGTTTTCTCTATATGCATTTAATTTAAAGGACGTTATATGGTAATTGTTCTTGATTTAAAAAATAATTTTTTCTTTAAATCTTAAAAGAATGAATGCAAGACAGAAAAATATCGATGAGTTTATTTTGCTATTTTTTTTTCTTCTCTTGGATATTTTTTTTTTTGAACAAATGTTATGTTTTACTTTTTCCTTGTAAACTGCATTAGAAAATTATCTCTTTTAATCTCTTTGAACGAGTGTTTTTTACATTAGCACAATAGACATTATTGTAATAGTTGAGTTTCTTTACACTTAATCGCAAAACATATTCTTTTGCTATCTTATAATCCCAAATTGCTACATATTCTTTTGTTATCTTCCAATCACATTACATATTATTTTACACCTTTGTTAAATTAAGTATTTCAAAACGGAAGTTACAATTTTGTATTTAGGAATATGATATAATTTTGGATGTGTTAGTTTGTAATCCTTGATGTATGTAACAGTACTAACAATTGTTCTTGTCACTTTTTTAAAGCCAATATTATAAAAATAGTTTGATGCATTTTCCAACATGGAGCTATTGTCAAATGAGGTAATATGTTTTTCTCATTCTTTATTTATAAATTAAGAAATCCCTCTAATGTAAATTACCAATTTTCTTTCACCACTCTTAGTTGATGATATATGAATAAACTTGGTTAGACACGAAATGATTATTTTTATTTATGCCTGAAAATATTTCCGAGAAACTCCACCAACATAGTTCCTTCATTAATTTTTTTCATCTCATTTTAGATAATTGATAATATATATTTCTCTATCACATATTAAAATAATGCATTTTATTCTCTAAGTTCTGGTTTTGTAATTTTAATATATTTTAATTATTATTAGAGAATGTGTTTGATAAGATGTGTTCAAAAGTATGTTATTAATCTTATTTGTTTACTCTCTTTTGTTTTTTCAAAAGATTTCACATTCAGATGATCATGGCTTAGTCCATTTGCCACCTGCATTGGATATAGCAGATAGATCTGTGAAGCTACTTAATACCCATCCGACTATGACAAATCATCATCATCATGGTCTTGGTCGTTCAATATTTTTGAAACAAACACGACATTATTATGGCCACCAATATTTTCGACGTAACTCTACCAATCATGCAAATGCATCGTCTTCACGTGGCAAGGGTATTCCTCACAATCTAAACAACATGCAAATGTGTACTTAATGATTATTGTTATGATGCACAAGGTGATAACAAAATTATTAGTATTGTTAAGGTTTGTGTCTATTTCAAAATGCTATATGTATATCTTGTTGGAAAAATCCGAGAGGGAAAGGAGAAATCTTAAATAATGAGAACTGAGCCAAAATTTACATATGATAATAACATCATATTCAATTCAAAATTTTAAGTCATTGCTCAACAATCTCATTTCTACTCAATATGGGACTTAAACTCACACTTGGATACCTAACAATCTTTCCTTCAAATGAGAGTCCCTTCCACGTTGGTACACTTTCTCTCAAACACACTTCACAAACTTTTCACTTGTACTGTTGTTCACACATTTACGGGACATGCTTGCCTGAAACCTCCTGAACCAAAATCCACATAAAGAAATGACACCGCCTTCAACCCAAAACCTTAAAACATTAAATTTATGAGTTTTATTTTTTATATGTTGCTCAACAATCTTATTTATACTCAATGTGAAGTTTAAACTCATATTTAGATACTTAACGGTTTAACTATAAGAAATGTTTATGTTAAACTTTGAAAATCAAGGCAAGAATGAATTTTTGGAAACCTTTATATATATTTCTAAAAACTATATTAATTTGGTATTAGCACTTTAGAAAATTGATTATTCAAGCTTTTGTTGTCAACTGTTAATTTTTTTTTTTCAGAATATAGAGAGAAATTGTTTTCAAGGCCAGAGAGAATTCCATCAAGCTGCTTAGGGATGGATGAAATATCATCAAATAAAGCAGAGATGGTTTGTGGGATCTGTGAGAAACTTCTGAGTCAAAAAATTAACTTTTTGGGAAATTCAATCTCTTCCAATGAGCTTTCAGTTGTGGCAGTTTTAGTATGTGGTCATGTTTTCCATGCAAATTGTTTGGAGCAAAGAACTAGATTTGAAGATCTACGTGATCCACCATGTCCCCTCTGTGCAGGTTTATTACAAGACCATGACAATAATGGTTCCAAGATCATATGAATGTTACAACTTGATGTCGATGACAGTGTTTTATGGAAGATATATAACAAAATTAATGTAAGATGAGTCATTTTGTTGCTAGCTGGTGAATTATGGTACCTTGTAAAATAATTCATAGAATTTGTCGATTAAGAGTAGTGTGTGTGATTTCTTTTAAAATTATTTTGTTTCAGAAAAATGCACTATATACACACACACACAAGAACTTAACACTTTTACTATTTTTTGACGATGTAGAAATTGTAAATATTCTAGAAATTCAAAGATATAATGGCTGAAACACTTCTTTAATTTCATTTATTCACGCCACCTGCTAAAGTTTTTCTGTGTGTTCTGAAAAACTACGTCTAAAAGAAAAAATCACTAAATTATAATTAACTTATGGATAATTTTTTTTTTGCATTTTATTATGGATTATTGCATGATTTTACATGTGCAAAGCATTATTGATTATATTGTTTCACTTTTTTTACATGAATATTGTTTCAAGACAATGATTTTACTGCCTTGTGTGAATCATCTTTTGGGATCTAGAAGAACTGGGTTTTGATTGAATAAAATTACTTCTGTTTTTGTTTTATAATTTGGTGTTATTTTTTCTTTTTTGGAATATATATATTGGTATGATAATGTTTTCATATTTATTCGAATCATGACTAGGAGACAATTGGATCCAGACCCTACCATACCAATGTATTTGTATGTTTGATATTTTTTTAAATAAATTGATTGACAAGTATATTTACATTTTTTTTTTAATTTTGTAAACGGATTTGATTAAAATTACTTTAATGTTAGTAAAAAAATATTTACGTGAATTGTGTTGGATGAAAAAAAAAGACATAATTTGGACAAACATATTTGATGATAATGACGTAAAAGTTATAAAGTTTTTTATGTGAATAATATTGGATCTAATGAGAGGTTTTATCTGAGAAAACAAATTATTAACATCTGATCATTCTGTTTGTTTTAACGAAAATTACTTTGATGTGAATAGAAGATTGCTTATACGAATTGTATTCTAAAGGAATATGCAATTTAGCCAAATAATATATATATATATATATATATATATATATATAATATATATATATATATATTATTAAAAA
>Ga0209489_104556_pt1 | contig 25387 bp, 37 predicted proteins | sample SiratrowhiteBW_FD_187527 | JGI IMG/M metagenome (GOLD analysis project Ga0209489, IMG submission 187527) | Root nodule microbial communities of legume samples collected from California, USA - Siratro white BW (SPAdes) (version 2) | ecosystem: Host-associated > Plants > Roots > Nodule | place...
GTCCGACGCAGTTACGAAGATCTGGCGCGGCGCCTTACGGGGCGCCGCTTTCTTTTCCGCACCAGCAAACGAGGCCCGGACATGGAGACGAATCCAACCGGGCCTCGCAACCAGCGACGCCCTGGGAAATGTCGCCAGTATCCGGGATTGCTGACGGTGCGGCGGCGGTGGGCTGCCGAGCGTCTTGGTCAAGCTAGAGGAACAGGCTGACGCTCGCCTGACAGATCGGGACAGCAGAAGAGTGTGGGGCACGCCACCAACTTCGCGTTGCCTTGCGCGGTCGACTGCGTTAAGCGACACCCATTCCAACGCTTGGAAGGGTGGCCGAGTGGTTTAAGGCACCGGTCTTGAAATACGCACTGTACAGTCTCGCCTAGTCTCGTTTGGTTTGATTGGGTAGGTATTTCAAGCACCTACAGCACGCCCTTCATCTCGTTCAGTTTGGCTAGTCTTGTCCAGTTGCGGCTGGTTTGGGTCCAGGTTTGGGTCCAGCAGAACGTCGACAGGACGTTCCTCCTGCATTTTCAACCCGTCGACGTTTTGCCGGGGATAACGGCCCCGGGAGCATGCCCGGCCAATGACCGCGCGTGTAGTGTCGCCCCCACAACCGGGGCAAAGTCATGGCGCGGACGCGGGTCACCGAGCATCAGTTTCAGGTCGACGAAAACGAGGTCATACACACGCCGACCAGCGCCCGCTGGACGGCCTATCCCGGCCGCCCGGAGCCAGCTGTCTATTCACCCGGGATGCTCGGAAGCGTCCTTCCGAACGGTGACGACTACTGGCGCGAAGACGTCGAACCGATCGCCCTGAAGCTTCTCGCCGTGCGGCCCGCGGCAGCAGAATGAACCGGCTTCAGAAATTCGTCGAGCGAGGCGCCTTCGGAGAAGGTCCAGGTCGCACCGCCTACGTGCTCAATCCGATGAAGCTGCCCGATCCGAGCCGCGGCTTCGAATGGGCACATCGTGGGCGACTTCTTGCCTGGGGACGCCATCTTCGCTGATCCAGGGCTGAAGCCGGTATTCGAGGCGGCACTGAAACGCGGCTGCGCCATCGTCGGATAGGACCAATCCCGATGAAGACTGACCGCTTTTCCTATGAGGCGTCCCGATAGAGCAATTGACATGCGGCGCCCCCTTTTTGCCCAGCCGCCGGCGTCACCAGCATCCCCTCACTGAGGCATCCCGTTTATGACCGACGATCCGTTCAAGAACCGCACTGAAGATTTTCTGAACAAAGCCCTCAAAGCCGGCGTCGGCTCGCTGCCGGTCGTTGGTGGTGCGCTTGCAGAGTTTTTCAATTTCGCCGTCGTGGATCCTGCTCAGGAGCGCAGGGACGACTTCTTGCGCGAGACGATGGAGCGCTTGGTCGCGCTACAGCACAGCCACGAGCAGCTCTCAGCGGAAGCGCTTCGCAACAATGAAGCCTTTCAAGCAACAATGCTCCAGGCGGCACGGTTGGCCACCGCAACAGCTTCCTCCGGGAAGAGGACGTTACTTCAGAATGCAGTTTTGAACAGTGCCATCGGCACGATCGACGAGAGTGTCCGACAGATCTTCTTAGATATCATCGAAACACTGACGCCGATGCACGTTGTCTTGCTCGACTTCCTGAGCAATCCAAAATCCTCACCCGCCGCTGTGGCCTCTGCGAAATCGATGATGATGGGCAGCATGGAGCACGTGATCGCGGCCGCACTGCCTGAAATGACTAAAAACCAAGAGCTTTTTCGCAGACTGGCGGGAGATCTATACCGCTTAGGTCTCACAAGTCGCGACAGCTTTGGAGGCATGCAGTCCGGAGGCGAAGCGATGCTGAACCCGGCCACGACACAGCTCGGACGTGGCTTTCTTGAGTTCATCAAGAAGCCCGATTAAAACCGAGACCTCAACGTGAAGTCGATCGTTTCGAGTTTCTCTGAGGCGCTCGATCCCGCTTTTTCATTAGCATCGGTGATGGGTTAACCGGCGTTCAGCAGGCTTGCGGCGCGCCGTGCCTGCTAATCCAGTCCCTCAGACTAAGGCGCCGTAAGATGGCCGGCGGCGGATGACGTCTGCCCGGAAAAGCTGCCCGCGCTCTCTGCCATTACGAAGCCTTTGAAGGCCCGCCGCGCAGCAGTTGACGATATCCGCTGTTGGCGATCCATAGCGCGCATTCAAGATGGGTTTCAAACGCCTGCCGGGCCCGCTTGGGCTCGCGGTCTGGATCGATACCCAGGACGATCCGCGATACCTCGCGCCAGTCAGCGCCTTCGGCGTTGGCGTCAAGCAGGCGCCAATAGGTCATCGTGTGCTCTTCATCGTACACGGTAAGTCGGATCCGGAGGGCGTCGCCCCAGATCGAAGAGCTTTCCCTTCGACGCAATTTCGGTGAAGGGACCTTCATTTCGTGGCACCGATCTTGCCGAGCGCGTCCGCCAGAGTGTTCAGGAATACCTCGCTCCAATCATCCGGCTGATCCCCTCCGGTCCCACGCAGCTCGCGGTTACCCTCAGGTAGCTGCCAGACCCGCAAACCGGCGACGTAGCGCATCACTGCTATGGCTCCGGGTATCGTCGTAGGCCCTGTTCGGACCAGCGTCTCCGCATATTCCCGGAGATCGTCGTGTTGCGCTGCGGTGATCGCGTCAGCAGCCTCGAACTCGGGACCGTCCATGAGCTTCGCAGAAACAGCAGACGTCACGGAAGCGCGATCGGACAGCTCCCGATGGCGTTCGATGGCGGTAAAGATCGGGTCCGCTGCGGCAGCCGCCGCGACCGGGAGTGCGGCAGGCAGGACAGCAAGGCCTGCGAGTGTCGCTCGACGGGATAGCCGTTCAGCTGGTTCTGTAGGCGGTTGAGGCGTCGGCTTTGCAGGGGACATGATGGCCTTCTCTCCAGTTGCGGGTTCAGTCGTTGCGCGTGACGGCCAGCCTTGGTTGAACAATTCGGCTCCTCGCTTAAGGGTCCAATTCCACAGGAGAGCAGCCGCCGGCCGGCGCGCCTGCCGATGCGCCGCAATGGATCTGGGCATGCTTTACCCGCGGGACTGAACCCCGGCGTGTCGGAGCATGACCTCGACAGTGCTGATGGCGCGCTGATCGGTTGATATCGAGATCCGCTGGGCGAAGGTCTACCTGCGCGAGGCGGCGGCGCGGCGCGACCGCCAGCCGGCGTTCTCGGCGACGCTGCAGCGGGCGCTAAGGACCCGCCGGCGTGCCGCCGCGATCGACGTCAACCCGAAGCTGAAGCAGGGCTAATCGTTCTGAAACTTTCGTCGACACTCGAATAAAGCGTCGCGCACAAATCGACCCGAAAAGTAAAGTTTGAGCGGCGAGGCGCGCCGGCTTCCAAACCGCGGCCACGCGCACGGCGGAGCCGGATTACGAGGCGCGGCGCCGCCAGCGCGATTGGACGGCTTCGATCTCGCGCTTCCGCTGCCCACACGGCGGTCGGAAGGGATTGCGCAATGCTTCTGTGGCGAGGTAGTCACCGAATGCTAGCCGCCCACGTCCAAACTGCCCAACGCCTAACCATCGCATGACGCATACCGCAGAACGTCCAAGCGCCGATCCGGAAGCAGCGGCCCGCCCGACTAAACCGCATGGTTCGTCGACCGCGCCACGACGTGGACGTCGCAAAAAAGGTGCGCAAATGTCGAAGCCCAACTTTGGCAACGTCTATCGCCGCATCGAATGGAACGACGATCGCGTCGCATGGGTCCGTCACCTTGTCGAAGGAAAGGGGCTGACCGCGCGCGAAATCGCGCTCGACATCGGCCTGGCCGCGAACCAGGCGCCGCGGATCTTCGAACTGTGCAAGCGCTGCAATATCCAGCTGTCAGGGCAGGGCGGTCGGCCGCGTCAGAAAGCTGCCGGCGCCCGCGTCTATCGCGTTGGCATCGAGAACGCAGACATTCTAGCGCGCCTTGCGGCGCGCCACTCGCTGGATCCCGGCCGCATCGCCGAAATGATCCTGAACGGCGCGCTCGAAACCGGCGACACCTTTTGCGAAAATCTCTTGGATCTGGACGCCGAGCAATGACGCTGGACGGAAGGGCAGGCGAGGATCTGGTTTCGAGGAATGTTGACCCGGAGCTTTGGGAAGCGATCAAGGCTGAGGTGGCCGCTACCTTTCCGCCTCAGCCGGACGAGACGTTCATTGCTTGGTGCGCTAGGGCGCGCGAGGAAAGTCATAACCGGCGTGCGCTGCTAGCGGCGGAGATTGGCCTTGCGAGCAATCGGTTACAGCGCGACCGGCAGAGGCGCAAAAATGCGTGGATCGCTGCCGCGCGGCTTGCGTTCGATCCGGGCGCGCGGTCCCGCTGTGCGTGCTGTGGCAAGTACGAAGGATTGACGGAAGCGCACCACATTCTGCCGCTGGCGGTCCAGTATGACGCCGGGGCTGTCAGTCCGATCCATGAGCACATCTGGCTTTGCCCAACGCACCATGCCGCACAGCACGTCTTCATTTCTGCACTGCTGGCCAACAAAACTGTTCGGATTTCCGGCGTTCCGCCGGCGGAGACTGATGCGCTACATCGGCTCAACGTGCGTTGCGTCGCGCTGCTGATCTCGCTGCCAAACTGGCTGAGGGTCCGAAAATGACCACCGGCATTTGCCCAGGACGCGTCTGTCAGATTGATGGCGCTTGTCAAGCGCGTTCCAGATTTAACCTGATCCCGCGACATCAAGCTTAACTCGCGGCTTCGATTGCAGCCGCACCTCCAGCTGCTAACTTTGGGTACCGGACATTGCCCCGTCCGGGTCCACCCCAAGGCGAAGTCGTCGCGCCAACATATTCGGCGCGGCGCTTCGTTTGATCCCAAACGTCGTTTTGCTTCCAAGCGAGGAGCTCGCGCCGCCGACAGAGGGCTGCGGGCAGAGCGGGCAAGACGAAGCGGTTCGCGACGTTCGCGGAGTTGCCTCTCTTCCCAGGCGAGGAGGCCGGCGGAGCCGGCCTAGCGCGGTCCGAACTCGATGAGGATCGGCCCTGGATTGCCCCCGCTTCCGGAGATGGTTATTCGCGGATAGGGCCTTTCAGGCTCGGTCAAAATGATCACGGCCGTAACCGCAACTCCGATCAATGTGAAGACGCCGCAGGTTGCGCCGAAGGCCATAAAAAACCGGATGGCCTGCTCTGCTGTCGCGTCCCAGTCCACTCTCCTAGCAGCCCTCAACCCGCGCTTGGCCGGTCGCGCCATTAGGTCAATGCTGAAGGCAGCAAGGAGCGCCGATGCTCGTATCAGCCACCAACTCAAAACGCCAGCGATGGTCAGCGCCTGTACGGCCGCTTGTGCCCCGCGATGAGCCCCCACATCACCCCCCCTAGTATCGCGGGAGTTCCTCAATCCCCGGCAACTCCTAACATTGGAGCCATGACTGACGGCAGCGCCGATCGGGCGTCCTGCGCGGTTTTTCTGCGCGAACGGGGTTCGGACGTGCTCTTTTGCGCGCGTCTTGAAGCACTGGTCGGTTCGCGCGGTGATGACCGCGCTACGGCCGCTTCAGATCCTAGCAAAGAGCGACTACAACGTAGCCTCTGCATTGTTGTATGCGTGCCCACTAAGAGCATGTTTTTGAGAGTTGTGATGTCTTATTCAGTCGAGCTGATCGTCGACGGCTATGTCAAACTAAATGACCGCAGTGAGCTGGAGGCTCTTTTGGCGCATCGGAAGGGGCTGCTGACGCAGCTGCACGGCGTTACCGGCGTTGATCCGAAGCAAGCGTTCGGCCAAGTTAGCCAAGAAATCGCCCGTGATCGAACGCGCGCTTGCAGCGCTCGCCCGCAGCCAAGCGTAACCCGGGCTTCGGCTCTTGCGCGGATGCTGGCCGCAAGGCGCTGACGTTCTCGCCGGCGGACGCGCGGCCGATGACTTCGCTACGGGCCGCCGCCGACATCGCCGCCAGCGCGTCGAGCTCGGCGCCCTTGGACCGCCTGCCGCGACCGGCCCGCTTTTTGCGGCCATATCGCTGGCGAAGCTTTTCAAGTCCTCAACTTTGGGACTTGAGCGGCGCCGCGCGCCGCCGTGCTTCGTCTCCGGATGCACCGCTTCATACGCCGCCTTTCGCTTCGCGATCAGCTTGGCGCGCTGCGCCGGGGTCAGGTCGCGGCGGATCGGCGAGGGCGCGCCGGAAGGATCCGCGTCGGCAGGTTTGCCACGTCACGGCTTCTTCCTTCGGGCCGTTCTCTCCCGACCGTATGCGCCTAAGTCCGCTGGCTGATGGGGCGCCGACACTTGGGTCGCGCCGTGGATGCCGTACTCGCGATCGAAGAAGGCGCGGACAGCACGCGTATATCGCCCGCCCATCAGGCCGTCGACCTTCGGGAAGCCGCGGCGTTCGAGCAGGGGAACGATCGCTCGCCAATGGGTGTAACTTCCGTGGCCTAGAACGGCGTCGCTCAGAGAGCGTTCGTCCGCAAACAACGGCAGCTCTTCAAGAGTGACGATCGACCTGCGCGCTTCGCGCCTTGCCCGCTGCTTCGGTGGCGATCGCGCGGCTTCATCGCGCTGATTGCCGGTATCGTCAGCTCTGCTCACCGCGACGACGCCTTCGTCTGGTCAGTTCTGGGAAGCATAAGCCCTTTCAGCGATCGTTCCCGCGGACGCTCAATAGGCCTCCCCGATCCAGCCGCAGCGCGGCTGGCCAGAACGGCAAGTTGGAAAAATCGATTGCGCCGGTGGCAGCGGGCTATCGCTCGCTCTTGATCGCTTTACTGGGGATCATAGTGACGCCCGCCGGTGGATGGATCACTTTCCGCTGCTGAAATCCGGAAACGATATCGTCGTTGACGTCCTTAGCGCCGTAGGTGAACTGCGTGTTGAAAACGCATTTTTCCGATGTGATTGCGACCTTCAGCTGGTCGCAGTTTTTCTCCATCCACTCCCGCGCCGACGCCGGTTCAACTCTGGCCGTGAAGACGGAGAGGAAAACCGAGCCGCTCGCAATGCAACGGTAGTCGTCCATGTCCGCGTAGTAGCAGCGCATCCTTCGAAGCAGAATTTGCTTGTCGAGGTATTTTCGCGTTCCAATGAAGAGATCGCTGGGGTCAACGACCTTGTAATCGATGTCGGACAATTGGTTTTCCGGCGGCGCGGCAGTCACAGCGGCCAGCGGGCTAAACATGATCGCGCTCGCCAGCGCAGCGGCCAAAATATTTCGTAGCATTGCATTCCCCTCTATCCGGGCTGTCCGTGTGTGCGCCCGGTCTCATTCATGCTAGCCCCGCGTGACCGGCGATTTGCAGAATTGTTGCACCAAACTGCGCACAGAAACGGCCGAAGAGAAGGTCAACATGGATCTGCCTGGGTAGCCGACCCAGCCAGCGCGGGCACCCGGTCGTAACGAAGCAGCATCGCTTCCCATGCGCCGGGCCGGTATGACGTCCGCGTGACCGCTTCGGTCGTCCATTGGATAAGGAGAACGGTCTTGCCGTCGAACCGGACGTCCAACGTGGACGTCCGGTCTTGGTCATCGCATCGCGAATGCCTCAGTCGAAATTCATTATGACAGACTTCCGACACCCGGCAGCGGCTGCCGGCGCGATCGACATTCCAACGCTCGCCGCACCGGCGGATGATGCCCAGCGCCAGTTTGCTGAGAGCCTTCAGTCGTTCGGTGCGGTCGGAGCGGGGCACGGCACTACTAGGCCATGGAAGCCGTCGCGCCGAGCTCGCGATCGTCAGACATTTCCAAGCCTCCGTCGCTCGATCGCCTTGGCGAGCCTAACCGGGATGTCGCGCAGGTCTTCGCAAAGCCCCTCGTGCGACGGAAGTCCGTTGAGGTTATCGTGCAGGCTACGGATCGCCGCTTCCAGATAAGCAAGAGCGTAAGAATGTTCGCCGTCCGCTTTGATGACTGGATAGTCGGGGAATGGGTGCAGCGTCTTCATTGCCGCGCCTCCGACGGCGGAAGCAGGCTTGTCGCGATCTGCCGGCAGAAACGCTGGACGTCATCGGCCCAATATCCGTTGCCGTGGTCGCGTCCGATAAGAACCTTCGCCTTGATTGGCAGGTCTACCGCGGGGACCTTCGGTCTTGCCCGCAGGATTTTGCCGGCTATGTCTTCCAGCGCCTCGAAGGCGGCATCGCAGGCCGCATGCGCTCGGTCGACTTCGTCTTCATCACCCGCCGCTTCGATTTCGTTATAGACGGCGTAAACGCGCCGTTTCTCGGCTTCGGCAGTTAAGTACTTTGCGAAAAGAGCCTCGATCGTGGAAGCCGGACGAGATAGGCTAAGGACAGCTTGCTGCATTGTTCATCCCAATGTTGCGAGTTAGGGCCGCGTCCGAAGTTGGCGCTTCGGCGCGGTCCGCTTACGCTATCTACCCGATTTTTTTGGGAATGCAACCGGGAGAAGTGCCGGAAATATCGGGACAATTCCCGGTTTATTTGGCCGGTCTGAGGCGGGAATTTCCCCGGTCGTAACCGCTTCGCGCCAATCTTCGCAAGAGCGCGCTTCATCAAAGTCGGAAGCATCTCTCTTTCCACCAATGAAAAGGCCGCCCCGAAAGGGCGGCCCTTTGCTGCGTTAGACGCCGATCGAGGCGTCGACCGTGACGCTAGTGCTATAGTTGTAGTCGTCGCCGTCATTGTTGGTATTGAGGCACGAGATCGCAACAGATTGGGCATCGAACGTGCTGACAGCGACGGTTGAGCACCGCAATGTAGTCGTACCCGAAAGCGCCGGCGCCACGGATGCGCGCTTTGTCACCTTGAACGGAAATCGCGTGATGGTATTGCGATTGATCAGCGCCCCCGAAATGTCAGACATCGACGCCGTGAACGTTTCGAACCAACGTTGACAGCGCGCGAGAATTTCCTCGATCGACTTCGCGACGAACGCCGTCGCCGCGCTCCCGCCTTCAAGCTTGCAGCGGTTGAGCGACAGTGTTGCGTTTTGCGCGAGTTGGCTTTCGCTCCAAATGAACAGGATCGCATTGTTCATTGCGGCGCCAAACGTGCCGTTGCCGGCGATCGAGCCCCAGGCGTTGGCACCGGGCGCGACCACGCCAGACGCGATCACACTCACGGCGGCGGTAAAGAAGTTTCCCGGCGTGTAAGTCGTGCTCGCCCAATTGTTGACGACGTTTTTCGTGAAGCCGTCGGCCGCCGCGGTGGTTTCGAGCAAGGCCCAACGAATATTTCCGGCGACCGACAAGCGTGCGCGCGCCGAAACCGCCGCCGCCACCGTGCGGAGATCGCGAATGTCGAGGCTTTCCGCCGGCAAGCAAACGCCGATCCGCTTCGCGGTGGCGTCAACTTGCGTCACGGTCAAACCATTGGTCGCGCCCGCCTCGGGATCGGTCAATAGTTGGCCGGTGACGTTGCCGGACTCGTGCAACGCATAGGCGCCATCGGCCAAATAGCCGCCGCTTGCCGTGTTTGCACCCTGCGTACGCTGATATACCGCAAAGCCGCCATTGATCAGCCGGTTCGGGTTGGCAATGCCGGCGGCGCCGATCGCCGTTTGCACAAACGCGGTTGTTGAGATCTGCGTCGTGTTGGTGCCGGCCGCCGCCGTCGGCGCCGTGGGCGTACCGGTCAATGCCGGCGAGGCTAGCGGAGCATACGCGGCGATCAGCGCGACAATAAACGCGGTTGTGGCAAGCTTGGTCGAATTGTCGCCAGCCGTCGGCGTCGGAGCCGTCGGCGTTCCCGTCAGCGCCGGCGAATTCAGCGGCGCCTTCAGCGCCAGCGCATTCGTCATCGTCGTGGCGAAATTCGGATCATTGCCAAGCGCCGCCGCCAGTTCGTTGAGCGTGTCGAGCAATCCGGGCGAGCCCGCCACCAGCGCGGCGATGCGCGCCTGCACAAATGCCGTCGTCGCCAGCGTGCCGCTGTTGTCGCTGCCGACGGGCGTCGGCGCCGTCGGCGTTCCAGTGAATGCGGGCGAATTGAGCGCGGCCGCGCTGAGTAGTGCAAGGAACGCGGTCGCGGTCGCGCTGTTCATGAGCGACCGGACGAAGGCTGAAATCAGGAACGTCGCCCCGGCTCCGTCTCCATCGATATAGGGAACCGTGTTCGGCTGAACACCGATCGTATCGATCGCCGCGAGGATCCCGGTCAAGTCGTGGTCGCCGTTCCAGTCGGAAGGCTTCACCCAGCCGTCCGGAATGCCAGCGTCAGAGACATCGGACGTCTTTGAATGTTTGATCGGCATTTTGGCTTCCCCTTACGCAAAGATGATCGCGGTGTCGCCCGGGCGAACGGTGACGGCGCCGGAAGCGCTCGCAGGCCCCAAAAGATCAATGCTAGTCATGACGTCCCTCATAAGCTGGTGTGGAGTTTGGCGTGAGTGATGCTAATTTTCTTGGCTCAGTGCACGGCGGCGATCCTTTCACGAACCCGCATCTCGATGCGGTGTCAGTCAACAGCACACGCAATGTTCATAGAATGGTGATGCCCAGCGTCCGCAGTTGTTGGCTTCTGCTTGCTGCGCGGCGGTGATGCCGGCCGGCCATGTCAGGTCTTTGCCTTTGACAACGGCTTCCCGACTGATGATCGGACTTTTCACCGTCGAACCCGGGCTCGTGATAACCCGATAGACCGAAATGCCCGCAGCCTGCGTGCCATCCGTGGCCGCAGGATTGAAGGCCGCGAACCGCTTATCAGCACCGGCCGCAACACTTGCTCCGACGATCTGGCCGGGAACGATGAACTGCGACGGTGAAAACATCACGTTTTCCCGAGAAAGATTGTTGGCCTCTTCCTTCAGGACAAACTCTGCGGGTCGCATAGCGCCCATCTCAAACGCTCCTTCGTTTTAATGTGAAATGCGGGAATGCCCCTCGATAAGCTTAGCGGTCCTCATCCGTCATCCGACTATGTGCCCGTTCGATCCTGTCAGCGAGTTTCGCAACATATTCTTCGACCAAGAGGACGAACCGATCATTCGGCTGCGCTCCCTGTACGTGCATCTCTGACCGTATCTTGTCGATCAGTTCAGCCGACAGGTGAGGGCCCATCTTTACGCAAAGCAGCGCCAACACTTGCGTGACCAGACCATCCAACGCCGTTTGCCGCGCTTGTAGTTGCTCGATTTGTCGCAAGACGCTTTCGCGGAAATCGCTTGGATCATCCATGTTCAACAGTCCCCTGCAAAAATTCCGTTGATGCGAACACAGCGGAGGCTATCAGGCGATCTCTGCAAATACGATGGATGAAGGGCCCGCGGTCGTTTCGACCTGGGGGGTTGCCATGCCGTCCGGGCTTGTGACGCCAAGGTCGACGCGTCCCGACCGGACGACGACCCAGCGACCGCCGTCGACGCCGCCGGAAAATTGGTTGGCCGCTTGCGCGACGATATGGCCGTCATCGCGGATGGTGACGGTCGACCCCTCATAGGTCAGCGTTATCGCCTCGCCATCTTCCAGGACGATCGAAATCGTCTTCGTATCTTGATCGCTTGTGTCGTCGATATCTGTCGACGCATCACCGCTGTCGCCACTTTCGCCGGCGGCGTAGCCGTGGCCGATCCGGATATTGACCTTCTTCTGATGGACGACGTCGGCATTATCCTTGAAGACGCGGATAATGTCGCCGTACTGGTTGAAGATCGCCATGCAGCCGGCGGGTGTGTTCTTCGGCCGATACTTTTCATGGCCGCCGTCGCGATAGGTCGTTCGATCGGACCGGCTGCCCATCTGGCCCATGATGCCATCGCTGTCCTTCGGCGGGACCGAGGTGAAGCCGAAGTCCATCGTGCGCCAAATCTTCTTCGGCTTTTCGTTCGTAAGGCCGCGCAGATCGACGCGTTGTTGGCTTTTGCTGTCGTCGACCTTGACGACGCGCGCGCGGCGCGTCGTCGACCTGATACCGTCTTCGTGCTCGTAGAACATTGCTGGCCTCCTAAACCGGCGGCGTTCCGACAGGGACACTCGTTTCGCCGCCAAGCGGATTTCCCGGGAAATTCCAATCGCTCCCCGATTTGTTACCCTTGCCGCCTCCGGCGCCCTCGCCGTCGTAGGCGCGAGGATCGACAAGGTTCAAAACAGCAATGCTACCGCCGTCGTTCTGGCGGTAGTCGACGCTTTCGATCAGCATGTCCTGCGCGATGTCGAGAAACGCGCTCTGCGTCCAGGTTAGCGCGCCCGGCGTCCACAGCTTGCCGCCGTCGTCATGGAAGCCTTGGACGGAGATCGACGCCTTCAGGGCGTTGCCGGCGGCGCGGTTCTTCCGGTTCTTCGCGCGCTTCTTCGCGCGATCCTTCGTCGTGTCTTCGTCCTGGATGATGATGATAGTGCGGTTGCGCTGAACCGCGCTGTCCTGTTCCTGCGCTTCGATCTCTAGATTGTCGTCGCCGTGACCGAACGGGCGCTGACCGCGGACGACGATCTTCGAATGCCGGTTCGATCCGTTGTGGTGCGCGGTACCAGCCAGAATATTAACGCCTTCGATCAGCGCACCGTTGCGTCCCTGCGCGCCCTTCGTGATCTTGGCGTTACCGTCCGGCGTTCCTGTGATCGTCATGCCTTGCTGACGCGCCAGCTTTTCGACGCAGCGGAAGCAGGTCTCTCCCGGCGTCAGCTGGTACTGTTCGATCTTTTCCAGCTGTTGGTCGGTCACCCATTTGGGGGCATAATTGCTCGAAATCTCTTGCCCGATTTCCAGAGGATCTTTGTTCTCGAACTGACCCGTTTCGTGTTCGCCGCTGCTGTCGATCAGGTCGGCCGATTTCGATCGTCCACTGACACTGATGATCGCCTTCTTCGCCGCGAAGCTTGGTTCGCGGCAGTCGACATACCCGGTCAGGAGAAGATCGCCGTTCGCGGAGATTGTGACTTCGGTCCCGACGGCGAAGACCGCGTTCGTCGCTGACCCGCCAAGCTCAGCCGCGACTTCGATCGAGAATGACCGCGCCGCTTTGTTGAAGGCGGCGTTCACGTGGAATTCTTCGAACGCGGTCCACCGGCCGCCGCCTGCGGTAATTGTGACGACTTCAATTCCCATTTGATTCTACCTCGATAATGCTTGGGCAATCGCGCGGCCGCCCTTAGTGAGAGATCGGAACCTGCGGGCCGGTCGAGGGCGCCGGGGCCGCCGCATCCGGCGAAGAATGCCCCTGTGACCCGGGACCGCTACTGTTAAGCGACCCGCGGACCTGCGCTGACAGCTGCTGCACCTGCTGGACGACCTGAAGCAACGTTGACCCGGGTTCGACGATATTTTTGACGGTCACTTCGCCGGACACCTCGCCGGATACGTTGACCGCCTTGTCGCCGCCAACGCCGGTCCCGTAAGTCATGGTGGGGGACAGTTCAGGTGCGATCGAGCTGTCGCCATACCCCCATTCGCGGCGATACAGGTCGCGCATGGATCCACGGCGCTGCAGGGCAAGCCGCTGACCGCTTGTCAGGCCGCTATACCCGGCATCCTCAACCGATTTGTGCATGGCCCAGAGCCCGCCGGCGATCCCGGCAGCGCCTGCGACCCACGGGGCGGCAGCTGCGCCAGCGGTCCAGATGGCGCTTCCTGCGCCCGCCGTGGCCGCCGTGGTAGCCGCGCCCTTAGCTGCGGCGCCGACGCCGGCTGCCGCCGATAGCTCCGCAGCGGCTGCCGTGAGCGCCGCGGCGGACCCGTCCAGCGCGATCGCTGAGGACGACAAGCCGAAGCCACCGAAAATCGTCTTGCCGAATTTCCAGGCACCGTACAGGCCGCCGCCGGCAGCGGCGGCGGCGCCAGAGCCAACTGCCCATGGCGGAAGTTCAGCGGTGCCTTGAATTGCCCTCCCTGCCAGGTCAGTAGCCCACGTGAGAGCGCCGCCCTTGCCGTCGGCATCGAAGGCGCGGCCGATAGACGTTTCAAGGTTCTTCATCGCGCCTTCGAGGCGCGAGACCGCACCGTCGAAGCCGGACATGCGCTCGCCGGCGATCTTTTCCGAATATCCCTCAGAATGCTGTTCGATTTCGCTGATGATGTGCTTCAGCGTATCGCTGTCGCCAAGCGCGGTCGCGATGCGCCCACCCTGCTTCGACCCGAACAGCGCATTCGCCAGCGGCAGGTTGTTAGACAGCTTCGGCAGCAAATCCTTGATGAAGGCGTTTGTGTCGACGTCGTTGACCGACTTGTCGCGATACCGGCCGGCAGCGCCAGCGATCGACTTCAGCGACTTCGCGTCGGTTCCTTCTAGCTGATCGCGCAGAAGGGCCGTAACCGCCGGATTGAACTTGGCCGGGTCGGAGATCATCGCCTTGTCGGAGAAGATTTTCGCGAGGCCAGCGCGCGTGCTGGAATTCAGCTTCACGCCGTAGCGCGCCGCGACGTCTTCAGCGAAAGGATCGACGGCCAGTTGATCAGGGACGCGCTGATAGTTCTTGTAGTTCAGCCCGTTCGCGAGCAAGGCGGTCTTAGCGCCCGCCGTCGGCGCCTGCGCGGTCGCCATCAGCGCGCGGAAGGCGACGCCGGCTTCGTCGCCGCCGATGTTCGCCTTCTTCAGAACGCCGCCGAACCCCAGCAAGGACGCTTCGCTGATCTTGCCCATCCGGGCCGGCGTCGCGCCGAACTTGTACAGCTGGCGAAGATCTTCCGGGGTCATGCCGGACAGCTTCGCCGCTTTGACCTGGTAGTCGGCAGTTTGCTTCGCCGCCGCCTTCGCCGCTTCAAGCGTTGTGGTGTCCTTCTTGAAGCCGAAGATCGCGCCTTCCATCTGTCGCGCGGCGTCTGGCAGCGACAGATCAAGCGACATGCCCAGCTGCGCAGCCGGATCCATCATGCCCATGACCTGATTTTTATTGAGGCCGCGGGCGGCAAGTTCGCGCTGGGCTTCCAGAACTTGCACGTCGTTGTACTTCGTCCTGGCGCCCATATGGATCGCCTGCGCCACAAGCGGCGCCTGTTCGTCATCGGACAGGCCCATGACCGCCTTACCGAAGCGGCGCTCTTTATCGAATTCGCGGTATGTGCGGATCACCTCGCCGGCGCCGTGCTTGACCTGATGCGCGAGGATGCCGCCGGCAATGCCGACGCCCGTCGACAGCATCTCGCGGCGACGCGCCGACCGCTCGGACCGCGCGGCCTGACGATCAAGAGCGGCGTTCGTCCGCTCGACCGCAGCCCGCAGCTTATCTTGCTGCGCGACAGCCCGGTTCACGGGAATGCCGAATTCTTCAAGTCCGCGCTTCGCGTTGACAAACGCGCCGCGCTGCTTGTCCAGCGCGGCAGCGGTCCGGCTGGCTGCTTGCTGCGCCTTCTCGTAGGAGCGGGCGAGCGCGGCGGCATCGCTCTCGCCTCGCTTCATTGCCTTCGCGGCCGCTTCGACGCCCAACTGAGCTTCCCGGAACTTCGCCCGGGCGTCAGAGAAGCCGCCCTTAGCGGTCGCGAAGCGATCGATCGCGGCCATCTGCGATTGCGCGCGGGTCAGCGACTTCGTCAGCGCGTCGACTTCCTTCGACGACTTCGCCGACTTGGCGATACCTTCGATTTTCTTCGCGATCTTGTCGAAGACAGCGCCGGTTTTGTCTTCGGCCGAAATTACGGCTTTCGCCTCTATGATGCGGGCCATTACTTTGCACCTTTGCGTCTTGCCCACGATGCGCGGGATGCGTCGAACTGCTTCACAGTGCTGCGTTCCGATCCGCTTCGCTCGCGGCGCCCGCAGGTGGACGACGGAACTGGTTTGCGCGCTCGTCGACGCAGTTGGGGCACCAATGCCACGTAACGATCGCAGCCGCGTCGACTTCCAGTTCGTAGGCGCCCCATCCCGCCGGGGGCTCTGAGACATCAGATCCTGTGATCGTCGTCGCCGCGCCGCAGCCGTTGCAGGTAAACTTCGTGATTATGGTCATGAGTGCCCTTTCCCTGGGACCTCCGAAGCGTCGCCGGACAGGCCGCCGACGCAAGCTCAGATGTGCCGCCCGCGACTAGCGCAGCTTCATACCGCGGGAAGTCAGCGACGCGTCCCACATGGCGGACACGCTCTGACTGTTCTGATGTTGCTGCTTGCCGTGATCGATGGACAGACCGATATCGGTGTCGCCCGCGCGCGCGCCGCCCGCGGGGGACGGTGCGGAAGCAAGCGCTGCCTTGACCTGATCGACGGTCATGTCAGTTGTGGTCGCGAGGGTCTGCGCCAGACCTTCGCGACCGGCGGCTTCGGGAAGCGACATGATCGCGCGGATACGGTTGCGTTCAGCCTTGACAGCATCAGCGGCGGTCGAACTTTGGCTCATGAAATACCTCGTGTCGTTTTGGGTGCGATCGGGTAGAGGCAGAGAGTTTCCGCTCCGCTGGTCAGTTACGCAGCATCGGATGCGGTGTCGTCGAGAGCGATGAATTCTTCCAGGACCGGACGTGCGGTCTTTCCCTTCTGGTTCGCCTCGATGGTGCTCAATGCAGCCGCGACGGCCTCCGGCAAAACAATGGCCCCATCAAAGAGCGGGCCAGCGCCGTCCCATCGAGGGAAGCGAAGATCGGTCGAAATCGGCGCAGCGTACCGCGCATCTTCCGCCGGATGGTACCGAACGTGGTGGAAGCGTCGCTTTACGCACCGCTGCGGTTGTGTGCCGAAGCCCGCCGGCAAAAGTCCGCCCTGGACGGCATCTTGATCGCCGACGCGATTGCCATTGCTCGCGAAGCACCATAGCTCGACGGGCTTCGTTGAAATGTCGAGGCGCGGCAGCGCCAGAGCGCCTCGCGCGATGTCGTCCGCGTAGGGGAGCTGGGAAAACCCCTCAGGCGCAGCCGCATTCAAGAGGTTGGTAGCTGCCCGGGCCTCGCCCAACTCGCGCAGCGCAGGAGCAAGAACATCCCAAGCTTTGCGAAGCGCTTTCTGTACAGATGCCGCGACTTTGGCATTTGCCTCTTGCTGTGCGGCGTGACGCCTTGCGAATTCTTCGCGCGCTTCGTTGGCGAGAGCGTTTTCGTGCTCAGCAGCGAGAATTTCGCGACGCTCAGCCTGTAGCACCGCCTTGCGTTCCGCGGTGGCGATGCTCTCTTCGTGCTTGCCGGCCGCCGCGTCGTCACCGTCGCGGATCGCCTCGCGACGCCTTGTTTGCAGATCAGCGAGGGCAGCGGCGCCGGCAGCAATTTCCCTATCGAGCGTATCGATCCGGGCGCCCAGCGCAGCGGACTTTGGTTTGAAGATCATGGTGTTTCCTTTTCTGCACCGGGGAAGCGCTTCCCGCCCGTTTCGAGCACAAGACCCAACGGCGACCCTGCACGGGCACCACTGCGGATGACATCCGCTTCAGTAGGAACGTGCCTTAGGGCCCCCTTCACTGCCTCTACTGTGATCGATGTCTTGGACGCCAGATGAAGAGCGAACTTCTGCCGACCCTGCGCTTCCGGAAGGCTTAGAACTGCATCGATCCGCGCCATCGCCGCGGCAAGTCCGTCGTCGGTCACGCCGAGTTGGAGGCCCTCCGCGCGCCCTTCGGCGCGCGCGGCTGCGAGATCAGCCGCTGTGAACGTCAGCGCGGCTGGAGGAGGGGGGCGAAGCGCTTGCGCTGATGTCGTCAGTTCGGAAAGCACGCTCTCAAAACTGCCGACGGCATCGGCAAGACCGACCGCGACGGCATCGGCCCCGATGTAGGTTCGCGCTTCAGTCGCGCGAATTGCGTCTTCGCTCATACCCGGCCGCCCCTTGGCGACGCTGGCGACGAAAAGATCATAGAAGCGGTCGATTTCGGCCTGAAGCTCGCCTTTGACCTCTGTGCTCAGCGGCGTGTAGGGGTTGCCGTCGACCTTTCGCGCGCCGGCGTGGATTAGCGTCGGCTTCACGCCTTCTTTCTCCAGCCGTTTCGAGTAGTCGGCGTGCAGCATGACGACGCCGACGGACCCGGCGATGCCGGACGACGTTATGACGATCCGCGTCGCGCCGCTGGCGATGGCATAGCCCGCGCTCGCGGCCATACCGTTGACGATCGCGACGACTTCCTTCGTCTGCGCCGCCTCGCGGACGACGTCTGCGACTTCGAAGGCGCCGACCGCTTCGCCGCCCGGCGTATCCATGTCGAGGATGATCGATCGGACGTCCTTGTCGCGCGCCGCGGCGCTGATCTGATATTTCAAGCCTTCATAGCTCTGAAGCCCGGAATACGAACCAATCCAAGCGCCACGGTTCACAAGGCTGCCCATGACCGTGATCAGGGCAATCCCGTCAGCCGTCGTCCGGTAGGGCTTCCGGCCGGCAGCCAGGTTCTTGGGGTCGTTCGGCTCGTAATTCCCAACAAACCTAGACGAGCCAGGAGCCGCCTTCTTGAGGTAATCCGCTTCGACCGCGCCGAGTGAAGCGCTATCGATCCCGATCCGACCGTCCAAGATGGACGCAATCAGCGACAGCTTGTCCGGATGGATCATGAGCGGGCGGTTAAGAACCCGGTCGGCGATGTGGTAGAGGACCGTCATTCGCCGGCGCCTTCAATTGCCGCACGCGCGACTTCGAGCGCGACTTCAGCGGAGTTGACCAGCTCTTTCGCCCGGATGGCTCCGATCAGGTCGCCGCCGGCCAGAGCCGTCCGATATGCGCGCTCCGCTGCACGGAGCGCGGCCGCGGCGCTCGCAAGATTTCCCGCTTTCTTCGCGGGTGAGATGCTTTTTTGAAAGTGCATTTCGAGAACGCTCCCGGCGCTGTTGCGACCGTTAGGTCACAGTTTCGGCCGATAGGACCTGTGCCGGCGTCTGCGTCACCGCAACGGAGACCGGATGCCCTTCGGTTTGCAGGGAGAACGTGATTTTGGCGCCCGTGCCGGAAGGTGTGACATGCGTGACCATCGCCGTGTTCACGTAGACGGCCGTTCCGTCGCTCGCCGATGTGAGTTGTCTCCAAGACATGATGCGTGCTCCTTCCGAAGTGTCCCAACAGTGGAAGCCACGCTACGCGATGAAGCAGAGAAAACGCGATCCTATAAAAATTCGTCGGCAACACGTTGGTCAACCGACGAAATCTGGCTTCGAGGCGGTAAGGAAACCGGGATTTCAAAAACTCGGAACACGCTGAAGCGCCGGGGCGCTTCGTGTCGCACCCCAGGGCCGCCCGCCATACGGTCCCTAAGTGTTTCGACCATTGCCTTTGGATGGGCGCGCCGTGACGCGCGGAGGGGTCGCCTGTGCGTTGGCTGCGAGTGTCCGTCACCGCGCGGCGTCCGACGGGAGCGCGCATCAGCGCGCGTCCTATGTGGCTTCAGGGCTTATAGGGGGATCTCGTCGTCCAGCTCGCCGGGATACCTGCGGTTGATGTCGTCGACGGCTCTCTGTGTCGCTGGCGGTAGCTTGCCCGGGCGATGGTGCGGCGGCTGGTCGACGGGTTGTCGTAGCTGCTGGCCGAATTCGCCCGTGAACCACGCGTCATCAATCTTCGGCATTGCTTTCCTTTCAAGAGGTGAAGAGGTCTTCGGGAATGTCGTCGAATGCGTCGCCTTCGTCATCGTCGCCTTCGTCGCGGTCGCCATCATCAGCCGGCGGCGCTATGGCGCGCGCCGGCGATGGACGGTCACGCCGGGTCTGAAAGGGGTCGCCGGCGATGACCTTCCACAGATCGCGTTCGAAGTCGTCGCGGATCACGACGATGGCGGCGTTTCCAAGTTTGCCAGTGAAATAGGTGTCACCGGTGGCAGTCCGACGTTGCCGCAAGGTGAACAGTTCGATGCCATCAGTCATGGTCGCGTTCCCTGCGTTGATCTGACGAATACCGGGAGACTGCCCATCGCCGGCGCGCGCCGAAGCGCGCCCGGCGCTCGCACGATGTGGCCGAAATCCAATCGGGGGCAGGTGCTCACCGTTGCGGCCTGCCGAACCGTCGGCAGCAATCTTCTGAAGTAAGAAGAATTGCTGCGCACGCGGTTTTGATATCGATATCCGATTTGCGTGCGCAGCCTCAAATTAGGGCTGCGCACGCGTTCTTGATATCGTGCGGATATCGATATCAAGATGCGTGCGCAGCCTGAGCCGGGGGAGGGCGGCATCAGCGAGTGCCTCGTTTGGCGATCTGCGCAATCGGCATCTTCGGCCCGGGCACAACACGCTTCTGAAGCCGACCTTCGTTGATGCCGTGTTCGATCGCGCGATGAACGGCGGCGGTGAGGGTTTTGCCGGTCAAACTTGCAAATGGGATCGCCTTACCGCGCTTGAGTTCCGCGCAGATCAGGCTGACGTCGACCCATTCCCCCGGCGGCAAGATTTCAGTTATCGCGTCCGCCCGCCGGGCGGGCGCGGCTAACTCCGGCTTCCGGCGAAGGCGCTCACGCGAGCGTCGCTCTCGCTGCCGGTCGCGCTGTTTTTTCTTCCGGATGGCTTTCCGTTGTGCGGCGTCGACGTCGATCGATCCGATCGTCGTGAGGCCTAGAGCGGTGCGCTTCGCGTACGTGATGCCAAATTCGACTGCGAGCTCGTCCGCGCTGTAGAACTTGGTCGACGCGAAAGCCGCTTCTTTTGCGGCTCTGCGCTCCGCGGTCGGCATCCAAGGGGCGCGAAGCTCCAAAAAGTTGTCCATGCGCCGCTCTGCGTCAGCGCCGGTTCGGGCCGTGTGCAGCAGCCACATGTAGGCTGCGTATCGGCCGTCTTCATCGGGGGGCAGTTCCAGACCGTAGCTATCGCGATAGACTTTGTTCAGATCGCGCACCCGAAGCGGGGCGATATTGTCACGATCTGTTGCCCGACCGTCCGCTTTGGTTTTCTCATTCGCCGGGACGAACCGGCGAGCAGCCGCGGTGCTCATTGGTCACCGCCTGGCAACAGCACCTGCCGCCAAATTTCGCGGCGAACCGCGCTTTCGACAGACCGCACTTCCGCGTCGATTGCCCCTTGATCGACGCCCATTGCCTCAAGAGTACGGCGGATAGCCCGAAGATTTCTCCGAACGTGCTGTTCGCCTCGTTCGGCATCTCGCGCAAGGACGTAGGCGACGTGGCTCTTGATGAAGTCGGCCCCGCGAAAGCGACCCGGAAGAAGCATCACCTTCGCAGTCGGGCTGGCGATGTGGACGTGCAAGCGAGGATCGCCCTTCGGCCCTACAGGATCGGCCGGCGCGACTTCGCGCCGCGCTTCGCGTACAGCTCGCGACACGGCCTTTTCGTTCATGCTGCGCCCCATGTCGGGTGATCTTTGAAGACAATCTGCCAAGCGGCTTTCGCGAAGGCGCGGCAGTGCAATTCGATCTCGGTATCGGCGATGCCCAGATGGGCGAGCCGGCTCCATTCCATGTCCAAATGGCCGATGAGGTATCCCTCGGCCTCATCCAGCGAGGTCTTCTTCCGCATCTCGGCCGCGATGAATGCAACGATCCGGCAATGCCTCGACGACGGGAACGCGAATATCTGCGCAGAGTTGGCGCGCTTTGTGCGGCGCTGCTTCATCGGTCATGTTCCCGGCGGGAATGTGATTGGCGGGACGCCGGGTCCCGTCGGCCAATCGCGACGAGTAGCGCGATACGGCCGGACGTCGCGATCCTGAAGAAATGCGAGAAGCAAAACATTGTTGAAGCTCACGATTTTGATTTCGAAGTGAACCCATTCAGCCGCGCTCGAACGTGGGACGAAACAGGCGCCTCAATCGGCGGAAGGTTCGATGCGCCGATCGCTGCGAGCTTTTCGGCAAGCTTCAGCAGCGTCGGTCCCCAGCCGCGCGCGGCCAAACCGTCGAAGGTCATCCTGAGGCGTGTCGGATCGGCAGCCTGGCGAGATCCTACGTGCAGCTTGATGAGCGCGCAGAGTAGGGCCGCTGACGATGCAACCCAGTCGGCTTCCTCGCCTGTCTTGGGATTATCGCACTTAGCAATGAGGGTGTACGAAGCGCCCGCTAGCGTCGCATATCGCGGACCGCCCGACAGCTGCATAGCATCGTCTATGGATCTGGCATCGATCGGGCCGTCTGACGTTAGAGCCAGGGCGATGTATGCCGCGTGATAGGGCGGAATTCCCAAAAGATGTTCACCGCAGGCGATCATTGCGATCGCGAAACGATCATCGTCGTCGAAGAAGGCACGTCGGGCACCTTTCGGGCGACCGCGCCGCTTCTGGGCAAAGGCCGCGTCCCGCTTTTCGCGATCCTCGCGCGTGCGCGTTCGGCGCGCGCGTCGCTTGCCTTGCGGGTCGACGCCTTGTTCGTTACCTGTGGACATGCCCGGCGTCCCTCGCGTCGGTGATTTAAGGGGCTCGCCTGCGTTGCCGCGCAGCGCGGGCCCCGCGCTATTTTAGGCGGCAGCCGCCGCCCGGTACGGATCGGTGCAGTGAGGTTCGGCGGCACGCCGGGAAGACGGAGAAAGAGCCGGCGTGCCGCCGGTGCCACCGCCGTACATCCGGGCGGGGCAGAGCGCCGACGGCGAGAACGCCGAGGGCGACAACTTGCAGCGCGCCCTAACGGACACCTGCCTGTTCAAGCATCTTGTCAAAGGCCACTTTCGGCACTTTCAGCAGCCTGCCTATTTTGATGGTTGGAATTTCACCGCGCTTAGCAGCCTCGTACGCGGCATATTTCGTGATGCCGAGCATCTGACCGACTTCGGGCCAAAGGTCGTAAACGAGCCGTCGGCTCTCCTGTTCTGGGGTCGAATTCACACTCATAACGGCTCGCTCCGATTTCTGGTGATTGACCAGATATAAGCTCGATTGAGCCGAACTCACAACATTTATTTCTGGACACTCACCAGAAATCTTGTCTAGTTTGGAATGGCCATGACCAGTTTGACCAGCCTTCTCCCCACTTTGGCGCCCCTTTTGGGGCTAACCGAACAGGCTCTGTACGAGCGCCAGCGCGCGCTTGTCCGGATGAGCCTCCTGCCCGCTCCAAAGGGCCGCGGACGCGGCAGCGGAGCGGAAGCCACGCCCGACACGGTCGCTCGTCTGCTCACCGCCGTTTTGGCCACTGACAACCTCTCCGATACCGACGAACGCGTCCAAAGGCTCGCCTTCGCGCCGTTCGTTGGGAAGAAGGGAGATCGTTGCCCCTGGACTGGGGCACGAACGTTCGTTGAGGCATTGAGCTTCTTGCTCTCCGAGCAGGCAGCCATTCCGCCGGCGCCGAAGCTGGACGGTCACACGTCAATCCACGTCTATAGGCGGGAGCCAAGGGCGATGATTGTCTTCGGGTGGAAGCGCCGGCCGGGAAAAGGGACTTGCGAGTTTGGCCACCGTGATCGAAGCGGCGCGGTGGCTCTGCTGGTCGATGCGCAACTAACTTTCGAAGGCATCCAGATTATCCGTCAACTTCTGCTGCCAGAAGCAGCTGCGGAATGAGGCATCGAATGTCGAAAGAGCCAAACGGCCGAGCCGCAAAGCGATCCCATGGCGAGGGGAGCATCGATCAGCGCGGGGAGGGTGTCTATCGCCTTCGGTACCGCGTGAACGGTAAGCGGTTCACCAAGACGGTCCGTGGTACGCTTGGCGACGCGCGCAAGGAATTGCGGGCGCGCTTACGTGACGCCGACACAGGCGATCACGTAGACCCGACGAAAGTGACCGTCGGCGACTGGATCGAACAATGGTTGGATGCTGGCGCGCCCGGGCGTCGACGCAAGAAGGTCAGCCAGCGGACCTTGGAGCGCTACGGGCAGTTGCTGCGGACGCACGTGAAACCGGTACTCGGCGAACGTCCGATGCAGCAATTGCGCGCGCCTGAGATCGATAAGCTCTACGCCGATATCGAGACTAAGGGCGAGATCGCGCCGAGGACGGCGCATCACGTTCACACCGTTTTCGGCGCCTGTTTAGCGACCGCCCATCGAAAAGGCATGATCGCCAGCAATCCCATGCTGCGGGTTGAGCAAGTCCCAAACCCCGAGGGGGAGATTTTCGATGATGAAGAGGCGGAAGTTGATGAGATCGGCGATGGCCTAGACGACGCCGAGCTTGCCCGGCTGATCGCCGGCTTCGAGCCATCAAGCCTTTACCCCGTCGTCGTACTCGCCGCGGCCACAGGAGCGCGACGCAATGAGTTGCTGGCGCTACGCTGGACCGATCTCGACACTGAGAAGAAAACGCTCCGCATCGAGCGCGCGTGGGAGCAGACGAAGAAATTCGGTCTGAGGCTCAAACCGCCAAAGACTAAGCGCGGCCTTCGCACGATTGAGATCGATGATGCCACGCTAGCCATGCTCCGAAAGGAGAGGGAGCTTCAGCAGCGGATCCTCGCGGGCATTCCCGATGGGACAGTCTCGGTCGACCTATCGCTCATCAAGCTGCCGGCCGTCGCCCTGATGTTTCCGGCGGCGCCCGAACCCGGCGAGGACTTCGATTTCACCAAGCCGCGCAACCCGCGCAACTTCTCAAAGGAATTCGCGCGCCGGGCTGACTATCTCAGGGAACAGGCCCGCAAGGCCGAGCTTCCCAGTTTTGGCAAGACAAGGTTCCACGACCTGCGAGGCATCCACTCGACCGCGCTCCTTGATGCCGGCATTCCTGTCCATACCGTGGCTCAACGGATCGGCGATGACCCGGCCGTTCTTCTCCGGAGTTACGCGAAGCGGAAGCGGTCCAAGAAAGCTAACCAGTCCGTCGCCGCGGCGCTTGGCGCCTTGGCGGCGAGCTTCTTGAAGTAGGGGGGCACGGCGTCGCCTGACCTGTGATGTTCGGTGCGATGTTGCTTGCAAGCGGCGCCAATATGCGGTTGATGACCGCTACCACTCGTTGGGTCCAGAATGGGTCCAAGTTCGCGTTGCGTTCGGCTACAGCCGACGCTAAGCCATTGAAATTACTAATCCGGAAGGGTGGCCGAGTGGTTTAAGGCACCGGTCTTGAAAACCGGCGTGCCCGCAAGGGTACCGTGGGTTCGAATCCCACCCCTTCCGCCAATATATTGTTCGCCACTGTTCGCGAACGTTCGGAATTCACAGTAAAATCAAAGGATTGCTTCGAAAAGCTGTACACGCTTGTTCGCAAGTGTTCTCGGTAATTCGAGCAAGAACCGTAGATTTTGCCCGTGGGTTCGGAGGACGGTTTCGCTCGGCCGGTGACAGTTGCGGGGAAACTCCAGAAGGGCGAACCGCTCCGGGTCGATCCCTTTCTCGATGAGGGCGCCATACTCTGGAAAGGCGTAGAGGCCGCACGCCTCCTCCTTGCGGAGTTGTTCGAGCTTGCCGTGCAGCACAGCGGGAGGCCGCAGCAATGAGCAACGTCGTTGAGCTACAGCTGCCCGATCGCTTCGAGAACGAGACTGACATCCAAAACATCGTTCTGCTGATTGATATGCTCGTCGTGTTGTCGGCTCAGCCCGATGCGGAGACGGCCATCGATGGGATGCACCGCGTCACGCAGATCATCTCGGATCATGCGTACGCGCTCCGGGACCGCCTACAGCAGGGCGGCTTGGCATGAACCGGCGGCGCCGAGCCCACAGAAAGCGCGAACGGCAGCGGCTGGCTGCCCACGCCCGCCGGTTGAAGCGATGAATACGAGGCCGCCGGATCTCCTTTCGGCGGCCTTCTCACTATTGCGGCAGCTTCCCGCGATCATTTTAATGGCGCGGTCATAGGGAGAAGT